>Ga0190313_1000356_pt1 | contig 27658 bp, 18 predicted proteins | sample 4870071011_MG_FD_169989 | JGI IMG/M metagenome (GOLD analysis project Ga0190313, IMG submission 169989) | Hydrothermal vent sediment bacterial communities from Southern Trench, Guaymas Basin, Mexico - 4870-07-10-11_MG | ecosystem: Environmental > Aquatic > Marine > Hydrothermal vents > Sediment ... | reverse complement strand
TCTTTTTCTGTTGCTCCTGGAAGAAAAACAGCATCTATACCAAGTTCTTTTAACTGTGGAATTTCATGGGGATGAATAGTTCCCCCTATAAATACTGCAGCATGGTCCATCTTTAATTCCCTGAGACGTTTCATAAACATTCCCATAATCTGCACATAGCCGCCGCACTGGAAACTAAGTCCCACAGCATCGGCATCTTCCTGCATCATTGTGTTGATTACGCCATCAATCCTCTGGCCTGCTCCTAAATAAACCACTTCCATGCCTGCTTTTCGCAGAATGTCACTTACAACGATAATTCCTCTAAAATGATCATCCAGTCCAATTTTACCGGTTACAACTTTTAATTTTTGCATTACTCTGGCTCCTTAATTCTTTAAAATGGGTATTCTCTTTCCCCTGCCCAGTCATACTCCATCCCGTCAACAAGACGGAGAACGCCAATAATTTCAGGAAATGTGGCATTAGCTTCCAGGGCTTCAAACACGGGAGGAACCAGGCTGTCCTTTGTATTTTCCGCAATGTCCCTTAATTTTTCCAATGTCTTTTTTACTTTGGGGATATCTCGGGTCTCTTTTAATTCCTTGTATTCGGCAAGATACTGTTCAATATCTGTTGTATCAGGTTCGTAGATTTCAGGCTGGAAGTCTTCTTCCTCGGGTATGGTGTGGCAGTTGACCCCAATAACAGATTTTTCGCCGCTTTCAATTTTTTTCTGAACATCCAGAAGGGCCCCTGTGAGCTGGGATTCAACCCATCCACTTCCCAGAGCTTTGATCCATCCACCCATTTCCTCTATTGTATTATACATCTCCATGGTCTTGGCTTCGATTTCACTGGTCAGGGATTCCACGTAATAGGAGCCAGCAAGGGGATCAGCTACTTTTGTGACTCCTGATTCATAACGGATAACCTGCTGGGTTCTGATTGCCAGCCGAACAGCTTCTTCAGTGGGAATTGCCCAGGCCTCATCATAGGATGGATTCTGTATCCCCATACTCCCCCCAAGAACTGCTGCCAGGGTCCCCAGTGTTCCCCTGGAAAGATTAACCAAAGGCTGCTGTCGGGTATAATTGGACCCGGAAACGTCAACATGAAATCTCATCATCATTGCAGTGGGATCTGTTGTCTTAAATTTATCTTTAAGTGTTTTTGCCCAGATTCTTCTTCCTGCTCTAAGCTTTGCGATCTCTTCAAAAAAATCCCTGTCGCAGGATAATACCGGGCTAAGCTGCCTTGCAACAACATCAGCACTTATTCCCCTTTTTTCCATCTCCCTGATCATTTCATCACGGATGGACATGGTAAATGCCAGTTCATGCATGGCATTTCCCCCGGCTTCCCTGAAATCATAGGAACTTGTGTACCATATGTTCCATTTGGGCATATTTTTAAGAATATATTCTATAAAATCATTTCCCCACCTGGCACATGTGGAAAATTCTCCTTTATTAAGGAGCCAGTCCATCTTGCTTGGGGCTATGGCAGGACCATAATAAAAGATACCACCACCTACCCCCCTGAGCTTGCTTATATCTATACCACGTTTTTTAGCCACCAGAATATATGACTGCCAGATATCAGGGTAAAAAGTGTCACTTGAAATGCTTAAAGCTTCAAGGGGCATATCTTTGCTAAGATCTTCAACGTCTTTAAGGGTATGGATTGTAACTCCTGTTACTCCCAGCTGACCAGCAGAATATGGCTGATCCGGCTCAATCCCGTACATGGTGGGTCCATCAATTTCCCAATCAAGAACTCCCTGGCCCAGTTCAAGGAGATATTTGCACCTTTCATTAAAAGCCTTTGGGGAAGAAAGACCGGCAATTTCACGAATATTCCACAATTTACCCCTGTACATTAAAGGATGATGCCCCCGTGTAAATGGAAATTCTCCGGGCATACCTATATCTTTTTGATCGATATCTTTTACATCTTCAGGTGTATATGTACTCTTTAGCTCTATACCGGAGGGTGTAAAAAAATTGGTCTCCTTTTCCATATATTTTTTAGTTACATCGTCTGCCTTTATCATAAAGTCTCCATACAATTTGCATATTTTTTAAAATTAAAATTTACGTAACTATAGATGTTCAGATGAATAAATTTCATACAGCCAAATGGCGAAACTGAGCTATGGTGAAATTTAAAAAATTCTGGCTGTTTGAGCGCAGCGAGTTTCAGAGGTTTTTAAATTTTATTATAGCTCAGTTTCTTGCTGAAATTCGGCCAATCTCTGAAATTATTCATATGAACATCTATCTTCAGCTAATATGTTATGTATAGCTTCAGATCATACCTGCCGCGTATCTTAAATCAGCGACGCTGAAATAGTTACCTTTGTTTTTACATTCCTCGAAACAAAGGCTTTCTTTTTTCCTTATACGCATTAATACCTTCCTTATGATCATATGTCTGCCTGCAGAAAAACTGGGCATAACTTTCGTAATCCATCTGCATTTGCAAATTATTGTTTACAGATCTGTGAAGTGCCCGTTTTGCCAGCTTAATTGCAACAGCAGGGCCTGAAGCTATACTTTCAGTCATTGCAATAGCCCTGTCCATTAATTGATCATGGGGAACAACTTTACTTACCAGTCCTATTTTTAAAGCCTCTGCGGCATCTACAAGCTCCCCTGTCAGGGTCATTTCAATAGCCTTGCTTAGACCGACAACCCTTGGAAGATAGTAAGTAGCACCCATATCCGGTATCAGGCCGACTTTAACCCATACAGCACCAAAGCGTGCTTTTTCCGAAGCCAGCCTGATATCACTTATTAAAGCGATGGAGAGCCCTGCTCCCACTGCCGGGCCGTTTATCGCCGTGATTACAGGCTTGGAAAAATTTCCAAAAAAATTGGTCAAATCTTCTATTTGACGAAGACTCTCCCCGCGTCCCGCCTCTTTTTCATTTTGAAGATCTCCCCCTAACCTTGACGCAACATCCGACCCTGAGCAGAAACCTTTCCCTGCGCCGGTGATAAGAACAGCTTTAATTTTTTCATCTATGCTGATTTTGCTAAGAATTTCAAGTAATTTTATATACATTTCAGTGGTAAAAGCATTAAATCTATCAGGTCTGTTCAGGGTTAAAACCACAAAATTTTTTTTTTCTTCAACAAGAATCTCATTGAAACTCATTCGTTTCCCCCGCGGTTATTATAAGCTATTGAAATAATTGAATTATATTGTTACGACCCACGCTGATCGGTAATAATATATTATATATACTATATAATTACAAATATATAATTAAAAAGAAAAAGATAGCGATTAGCCGCTTTTAACGGTACATTCCTTTGGTATTTAAAATTTAAAAAATTATATAACTATGTTTAATGTTCAGTCTTTTTTTTTGCTGTACCTCCTTTATAAAAGCTTTCCCTGCTTGACATTACAGCATGCAGTATTATTTTTTAAATACAATAAATTACTAACTTGCAATAATAGGAATTTTAGGAGCTTAGACCGGCATATGACAGCTAAAGAGGAACAACTCAAAGATTCTGAAACAGAAAAAGACAGTGCGGGTGATTCTGTTGACAAGACTGTTGAAGAGAATGATAATTTTGAGAAAAAAGACGATGATCTTAAAAAAGAGACTGATGACCCTGAAAAACTTTTAAAAGGTGAAACCGACTCTGCAAAGCCGGATGCAAACGAATTGCAGGACCGTCTTTTAAGAGTCTCCGCTGAATTTGAAAATTATAAAAAACGTTTTGCCAGAGAAATGGATGACTTCAGAAAATTTGCAAATGAAGCATTTGCAAAGGAGCTGCTCCCTGTTATGGATAATTTAGAACGGGCAGTCTCTTCATCAGAGGATAATGCAAATAATGAAAAGGGACTTCTTGAAGGAGTAAAAAAAACACTCAAAGAGCTTCAAAAAGCCTTGCAGGCCTTTAGGGTTAAAAAAATTATATCTCTGGATCAGCCATTTGATCCCAGATTTCACCAGGCAATCATGCAGGAGGAGGTCAAAGATCAAAAGAGCAATATTGTTCTCAAGGAGCTCCAGACCGGATACATGATACATGACAGACTTCTGAGGCCTGCCATGGTCTCTGTCTCCAAATCGGCCCCAGAGGCTAAAACAGAGGCTGAAACAGAGGCTGAAAAAAAATAAAAACATACTAAAATGATCAATATATATTGATATAAAATATATTAGGGAAGGAGGAAGAAAAATGGGAAAAGTGATCGGCATAGACTTAGGTACTACGAATTCATGTGTGGCAGTCATGGATGCTGGAGAAGCAAAGGTTATAACCAACTCTGAGGGAGGACGAACAACCCCTTCTATTGTTTCCATCTCCGAAAGTGATGAACGCCTGGTGGGTCAAATAGCAAAAAGGCAGGCAATTACAAATCCTGAAAATACAATTTTCGCTGTGAAAAGACTTATAGGCCGCAAATTCTCATCTCCTGAGGTCCAGGGGGATATAAAAATTTTGCCATATTCCATGGAAAAAGCAGACAATGGGGATGTCAGGATTAATCTGCGTTCCAAGAAACACAGCCCTGCTGAGATATCATCCTTTATTCTTGCGAATATTAAAAAAACAGCTGAAGATTATCTGGGAAGCGAGGTAACAGAGGCGGTAATTACTGTCCCTGCCTATTTTAGCGACAGTCAGCGTCAGGCCACCAAGGATGCCGGTAAAATTGCAGGCTTAAACGTTTTAAGAATTATTAATGAACCCACAGCCGCATCCCTTGCATACGGCCTGGATAAAAAAACAGACGAAAAAATTGCTGTTTTTGATCTTGGGGGCGGAACTTTTGACATATCAATACTCGAAATAGGTGAGGGTGTCTTTGAAGTCAAGTCCACCAACGGTGATACCCATCTTGGTGGTGAAGATTTTGACCTGGCTATTATAAACTATCTGGCTGATGAATTTAAAAAAGATCAGGGTATAGATATAAGAACCGACAAAATGGCTCTGCAGAGATTAAAAGAAGCCGCTGAAAAAGCAAAAATGGAACTCTCTTCATCCCTTGAAACAAATGTTAACCTCCCGTTTATTACGGCCGATGCAAGTGGGCCAAAGCATCTTGATATAAAACTGACAAGGGCCAAGCTGGAAAACCTGGTTGCCTCTTTGCTGGACAAGCTGGTAAAGCCATGCCAAACGGCCATTAAAGATTCCGGGCTAAAACGGGATTCCATTGACGAAGTAGTTCTTGTGGGTGGGATGACTCGGATGCCGGCAGTTCAGGAAAGGGTGAAACAAATATTCGGAAAAGAACCCCACAAAGGGGTTAATCCCGATGAAGTTGTCGCCATTGGCGCAGCAATACAGGGGGGGGTCTTAAAAGGTGATGTAAATGATGTTCTTTTACTCGACGTAACACCTCTCTCTCTGGGTATTGAAACCCTTGGCGCTGTAATGACAAGACTTATTGAAAAAAATACCACAATTCCTGCTAAAAAAAGCCAGGTATTTTCCACTGCCGCAGATAATCAGCCTGCTGTTTCCATTCATGTTCTTCAGGGCGAACGGGAAATGGCCACCGGCAACAAAACTTTGGGACGATTTGAGCTTACGGGAATACCCCCGGCACCGCGGGGAATGCCGCAAATAGAAGTTACATTTGATATAGATGCCAATGGTATTGTAAATGTATCAGCAAAGGATCAGGCAACAGGAAAGGAACAATCGATTCAAATAACAGCGTCCTCTGGTTTATCTGATGCAGATATCGAGGCCCTGGTGAAAGATGCTGAGCTCCATGCCGAAGAAGATAAAAAGGCAAAGGAACTTGTAATGGCGAGAAATGAGGCTGATACGCTTATCTACTCCACAGAGAAGTCATTAAAAGAGCTGGCTGACAAGGTGGATGCCGAGACAAAAAGCAGCGTTGACAGTATCGTTCCCCGCCTTAAAGCGGCAATGGAGGGTGACGATGCAGAAGAGATCAAGCGAATATCTGAGGAATTGTCACAAGCTGCTCATAAACTGGCAGAAGCCATGTATAAAAATGCGGCGGAGCAGGGTCAGCCCCAGGAAGGGTGTGGAGCAGGATGCGGTGATAATAACGCTCAGGACGCCGGAACAGGAACACCCCATGATGATGTGGTGGACGCTGATTTTGAAGAGGTTAAGGACGACGATAAAAAATAGTTGAAACTGGGATAAAATAATTTCTCCAGTTGTAAGGCGCTAAAAAAATAAAAAGACATCCCCTGTGCCTGCCCGGAATTGCAAAATTATTTGTACCCGGGCAGGCACAGGGTCTCCCCCTGCTTCCATTATCTCTCTACTCCGTGAAATTAATCAGACACTGGTTAAAAATTTACAGCAGCTTCAGGCAGAGCTTTATCTTTTTCAAGTTTGGGATATATAAAGTTTGCTTTATCGTTTTATTCATGTTATATTTGTCTGTTTAATGTAGTGAATATTTAAATCAATAAAAAGAGTAACTATTCAGCGTCGCTGATTTAAAATACGGTGGCAGGTATGATCTGATTATACCTGCCGCCGTACATATTAGCTGAATAGTTACTAAAAAAATTAGCAAAAATGAGAGATTGAAAAAAATGAGTTTCGAAAATTTAGATTTAATTGATGAATTGTTACAGGCGATTAATGAACTCGGGTTTGTTGAACCCACCCCCATACAGACAGATGCAATTCCTGAAATTATTGGGGGGGACAGAGATCTTGTGGGGCTTGCCCAGACCGGAACAGGTAAAACAGCAGCTTTTGCTTTACCCATGATCCAGCTGATCGATTTTGGTCTTGCCCATCCTCAAGGGGTGGTGATTTGCCCCACCAGAGAGCTCTGTTTACAGATTTCCGAGGATATTAAAAAATTATGCAAATATGTAAAAGGAGCAGGGGTTGCTGCTGTTTATGGCGGCGCCAGTATTGAAAATCAGAGAAATCAGCTCAAAAAAGGGGCTCAGATTATTGTGGCAACACCAGGGAGATTGCTTGATCTTATTAATAGAAAAATAGCAAAACTTTCTAAAATTTCATACCTGGTTCTTGATGAAGCGGATGAAATGCTCAATATGGGATTTCAGGAAGATATAGATGCTATTCTTAAAAATACCCCCTCTCAGAAACGAACCTGGCTGTTTTCTGCAACAATGCCCCGTGAAGTTGCGAAAATTGCAAAAAATTATATGGAAAATCCGGTTGAGATAACCGTAGGGAAAAAGAATAGTGGTGCTGAGAATATTTCACATTTGAACTATATTGTTAATGAAAAAGACAGGTATCAGGCATTAAAACGAATTATTGATTATTCCCCGGATATTTATGCCCTTGTCTTTTGCCGCACGCGAAAAGAGACGCAGGAAATAGCAGAAAAACTTATCAAAGACAGCTATAATGCTGAAGCCCTTCATGGTGATCTTTCCCAGGCAATACGGGATAAAGTGATGAGCAGATTTAAAGCCAAATCTATTCAGATTCTTATTGCAACAGATGTTGCTGCCCGGGGAATAGATGTTCAGGATATCACCCATGTTATTAACTATAAACTCCCGGATGAAGCGGAAAACTATACCCACAGAAGCGGCAGAACAGCAAGAGCAGGGAAATCAGGAACTTCCATAGTTATCATCAATTCCCGGGAAAAAAGAAAACTTCAATTTGTGGAACAAAAAGCAGGGGTTAAATTTAATTATGCAAAAGTTCCGGAAGGATCTGCAATTTGTGAAAAACAGCTCTATTCCATGATTAACCAGATAGTAGAAGCTGAAGTGGATCAAAAAGAAATCGAACGGTTTCTGCTACCAGCCTACAATACATTAAGCGGTCTTACAAAAGAGGAACTCATTCAAAAATTTGTTTCAATTGAATTTAACCGCTTCCTTGATTATTATAAAGATTCCAAAGATATAAATGTTTCACCTGGCAAAAAAGAAAGTTCTTATCCCTCTGCAAAAGGGCGTCGGAGACAAAAAAATATAGCATCGGGAAAATCAAAACGGTTTTTTTTAAATGCAGGTTCCATGGATAATTTAAAAAAAGGGGCTATAATAAGAACTTTATGCAGCAGAGCTGAAATCAGTGCTGATAAGATTGGTCCCATAGAAATCATGCGGGAATTTTCTTTTTTTGAAGTTGAAACAGGTGTTGCGCCCAAAGTATTAAAAGCCATGAAAGGTGCAAATATCGATGGCCGGAATATTCGGGTTCAATATGCTGAAAACAAAAAAATGGAAACCAGTCGATCCAAAAAAAGAAAAAAGAGAAAGTAACTATTCATCTGATACGTATAGCTAAATAGTTACAAAAGAAAAAACAATTGAAATAGAATCATTTCATATAAAATCTTCAAGCTGAGCCAGGTCCGTAATAATCATATCAGGAATAATGTTCCGGCACTCCTGATTTTCTTGTCTTAATCGTAAAGACCTTTTATCCCCCGCAAAAAGAGCTGTTTGAAACCCGGCTTTTTTTGCGGGGAGTATATCCTTTAACATATCATTTCCCAGATAGAGTACAGATTCCGGTAAAATTTTCATTTCCCCAAGTTTTTCCACAGCTCTGTTAAACATAAACATTGACGGCTTCCCATATCCGTATATGTATGAATAAAAGATCAGCTCAGGAGAAAATCCCATTTCTTTGGGGTCTGAATTAAAAAACCAGTTAAAAAGCCAGGGTGTATAAAACTGGGCGTTCGAGATTATTCCGGTTGATATAGCTGAATCTTTGCATGCTAAAAGAAGTTCTTCAGCATGGGGCATGGGATATACCTGATTTATAATAAGTTCATAACAGGCTGCAAATTTTCTTGCTGTTTTTGGGTCATGGATATTTAAAATATCCATCCAGAGCAGATCTATCTTTACCTCAGGAAAATCGACACCCTCTTCTTTTAATTGAGCATGGGTGCTGTGAATTTTTTTAGACAGATGCTGTGAAATTTTTTCAGGGCTTTTTTTTATCCCGAATTCCTCCAGCAGCTCCGCCACCTTTAATCCTTTTTGAGGTTTATCCCCGGCAAGTCCAATATCTCCTGCTTCACTCATAAAAAGTGTGCCGTAAAGGTCAAAGAGAATGACTCTGATTTTTTTACAGGGTTCACCTCGCCTCCCAAGGGATGTGAGAATTGGAGAAAAAGGAATTATATATTTGAAGATCTCCCTTTTATTCAACATAATCACACCATTTAAGAAGACTGAATTGCTTTGGATTTAAAAAGCACGAGGCTAAAATATTCTTATCAATGCTTTGGGTGACAGGAGTCTTAACGACTTTTAAATAAATTTCCAGTAGCCTTTTTTTATAGATTGTCTGATTATATCTTTTTTTGACAGCCTCCATATTATTTTTTATCAATTCAGTTTTATCAGAGAAATCGACTGGAGGAAGAATATGGGGATTTTTTGCAGTAAGTTCATCCCTGCTCTTTTTTTTAGATATTATTTTTAAAATTACTTTTTTCTGAAACTGCTCATCAAGGAGCCCAAAATCAATATGGTCATCAATTATTATTTCATTAAAAAATCGTTCAGTATTTTTTTTGCCTTCATCAAATTTAAATGCCGTACAATTTTTCATCCAGCACGCCGTCCACCTCTTATAAAAAAGATCCCTCTCTATCCATTTAAGGGGGACAAGAATATTCGAATAAAGGTGGTCCAGGTTCACCCCGTTTTTTTCAAAACCATCACATATTCCATCAAGCCTTCTTCCCCACAAAAATTTACTTGCGGTCCATGGTTCCAAAAAGGTGAAGCCAAACCCCTCTGTTATGCTTGTGGTGATGAGAAATTTTGAGGCGCTGACAAGTTTTTCAAAATCATTTTTAAGACCCGCATCAAAATTGACTTTCAGCCTATTTAAAGATATAAATTTTTTCCACCCAATGAAACTGTCAATATCAGGCTGACTGTTTGGGGGAAGGGTTATGGACAAAGTCTCATTATTTTTAAAAAATAAGGATAAAAGGATTGCTTCACCTATATTTTTCCTCCGTATACCCCTAACCGGGTAGAGTATATTCTTTCCTAAATTCGTATTTTCCCCGGTGCAATTAAGCAGAATAACAGCATTTGGAAGATAATGGAGTCCTTTTTCGGTTAGCCCCGACTTTAAAAGAATTTCATAATCTCTGGAATTGATGACACCATAGTGGGAATCAGGGGGATACTCGCTCTCTGCAAAAAAAGATAATGGCCGTCCATCCTCTGCAAAATCATGAATTTGCAAAAAAAGCCTTATCCCGCTTTTTTGAAGAAAATACAAAATTTTTAAAAAATTTCTATTTTTCGCCAAAGTAGGATTATGCACATGGAGTATGTCACATTCCCCTTTAAATTTTTTCAGGATAGCTTTTTGTACAGCACCAGCTACTTTTTCAGGGTCATATATTTCCTGGGAACCGATCCCGTCATAGTAGCCGAGCCCAGGGACATGTACTGTGTCAGCAGGAAAACAATTAACAGGAGGTTCCCCCGTAAGAACAAGAACTTCACAATTGTCCTTTAGAGCCTCAACCTGCTGTTTTAAAACTGTAGTAACTCCTCCCTGCTTCAAATGGTAGTGAATAAAGGCAATTTTCATTATTTTATAATAGAATTTTGGTAACTATTCAGTGTTACTGATTTAAGAAACGCTGAATAGTTACATTTTTAGATAATAAATTTCATATAACCAGATGGCAAGACTGAGCTATGGTGAAATTATTGGGTCAGATTTTTTGATTCAAGGCCGATATAAATGCATCCAGGGAAAAGGTAATTAAGTGGCTTTTTGCAATTTCAGTAAAAGAATTACCTTCTATAACAAGGCAGTAAAGCATACCGTTATAGAAAAAAACAGACTGAACAGGGCCCTGGAAATTAATATCAATGGAACTCAAAAAAAGTTTCCCATTTTTGTCTGTCAGCAGAATAGCTACACCACCTTTATCAGGGTTTATATCCACTACAGAACTTATAAGATTTGATCGATTTATTACCAGCGCTATCCCCTTTTTAGTTCCCAGATCCATTACAGCCGGTTCGCTCCATACAAAAATATCCCTTAAAATAGTCTCATCGTCTGAAGGGCTGATATAAAATGATTGCAAAGAGCCTCCCAGGGGTGAGGAGAAGCCCCACTTCTTTTTTCCATCTTCGTAAACATTAAGTTTACGGCCCAGGTTGTAAAAACCGACTTCTTTTTTACCATTACCATCAAGATCAGCCATAAAAGAGCCGAAAAGCTCGAAGCCTGATGGCAAAAAAAGCTTTTTTGTTTTTTTTATGCTGTTTTTTTTTATTTTAAAAAAACAGGTATTAATACCATAAAAATTTTCCTGATTATATTCCTGGCCCACCAGGGATTCTGAGTGTCCATTGCCGTCCATATCAACGAACCCGAGGATATAATGAATATTGTCGGCGACAAGATTAAATTTGTTATTTTCAAATCTGAGAACTTGAGATTCCATCCCCTTATATTGAACCAGAATGTTAAGAGCGATTAATCCATCCTCACCCATGGATGCGCCCACTATATCGCCAAACCCATTATAATTATATTGAAATCGCTTTGAACCATCTGTTCTTTGAGCGTAAAGGGCTTGTTTGGTCAAATAAATATAATAAGGTTTGTTGTCGATTGTACATATTTTAAAATTATAAATCAATTCATCAAATGTTTTAACAAAATTATAAGACTGCAGGGCTGCTTCCCGATTTAAACCCGGAGTTCTGATTCCAGGGAGCAATAAGTGTTCAGGCATGATATGGGGTGCTTTACTTTGAACAATATCCGACCCGGGAGAATGGCTGGAAGATAAGGTTTTTTCTTCCAAATTGCAGATGGCAAGGACTTCACCGGCGCACCATAGAGTCAACCTGTCTTTAAACACGGTAATCAGGATACCGTTGTATGTACCAGAATCTTTAAAATTATTTTTGTCATTCAGGTAAGCTTTCCAGTTCAGACTGGGTAATTTTGTTCTGAGAATTTCATAATCAGAAAAATGCAATCCTTCTGAATCCTGAAAAAGGATATCGACCTTATCAAAACGCTTTGCAGCCATCCCTGACTTTATTTTTTTTGACTTGTCCTGCAGTTTAATTGATACTTGAGAAAAATTTTCAGCAATACTGGTTATTTTTGCTTCTCCAATGGGAATTTGCAAAAATCCGAGTCTTTTTCCGGTGGCAGGATCCTTAACAGGATCACCCTTACTGAATATGGTCCAGAGCTCTCCCTTGCGAACCCCCCCTGAAGAGCCTTTATTTATAAAAAAAAGTCCATTGGGAAAGCTGATCAAAGCGGCATCCACCACTTTAAGCTCCTTAACAAGCCTGTCAATGGGGATTGTGCCGGCATAAGCCGGGATAATAAAAATAACGCTTAAAAATAGTACGCATAATATTTTTGATTTTATAATATTTAATAGAACTGTCAAATAATTATCCCTGAAATTAAAGTGTTATGGTCTTGCAAAAAGCTGTTGCAAGACCATAATATTTTTTCGGACATCCACCACCGTATTTAATTGCATGAATTTGTCATTATGCCAAACCATATTCACGGAATTATTGAAATCACCACCGTAGGGGCGGATTCCATATCCGCCCTGTCCGTAGGAGCGGATTCCATCTCCGCCAAAGATACAGGGGCAGAAATGGATTCTGCCCCTACCCCAGCCTCATGGTATTTACAGATATCAAGTTGATCATCTACAAAATTTGTAGCTAAATTTTCATTATAATTTTCTTGTTTTTTATGACAGGGTTTCAGGAGTAAAGTACTACTTATACGTTAGAATTTAAATTGGACTCCAGCACCTATTTTGATAACATCACCCCCATCGTCACTGGCAGTCAAAAGGTCAGCCCCGTTTCCGGCCAGGAGATAGCCGCACTCGGCTTTGACTTTGACATATTTGTTATATTTATATGTGTACCATATGTCAAACTCAGTCCCGAGGTCATTTTCTTTTTCATTGCGTCTTTCCAGATCTTTTGCTGTTTGCAGATATCGGACTGCTCCTCTGATATGATGTTTTTGATCTATTTTATATTCCCCTGTGAGGGCATAGTTGATCAGCCCCTTGTCCTGAAGATAGGGTGCATCCGATATGTACCTGTCGCAGGAAGCCAGAAGACTATCCTTGAAAAATATAATACCGACTTTTACATCAACATCTATGGAATCGAAATTTTCCGCTTTATCATCGTTGGGGTCATCGTCGCCGCTCACATAAAGAATGTTACTGTAAAGTTTAAATTTATTATTAAACTTATATCCGAGGGTTAAATTTCCCAGCCAGGCCTCACGGTCAAGGTCACGGGGTGATGGTAATACGGTATTATTTTTGAACTCTATATCTCCCCCCTGATAAATAAAATCAGAATTTCCAAAAAAATTTCCATTATCAAAATTACCGGTTGTGCCTAAATAATAGTATTGAGCGTCATAATCTCTTTCATCAGTCTTTGTGCTTAAATCGCTTTCCCAGCTATAGGCTTCGATTTCGTTATTTCCCAGATCTGCCCAAACAGCGAAAAATCCCAGGGTTAGATCAGACAAAATGTTCCCCTCTATTTTGGCCACATAATAATTGTCGTTATCACCATTACCATTAGCAAGATCTTCATCACCCCGATACCATCCCGCCATCCATTTGGCTTTGTCATTTTTTCCGTGCCAGGTCAATCCTGCGGCTGTCTCTGTCCAGACCCAGTGATTTATCTTTGTTGGCTGCAATCCGGCTCTTATCAACTGATTATCCCCTAATTTGGGGATAGCCAGCTGCAAATATACAAATCGGGTCTCCTGGTTAACTCCATCACCTGAAAGTCCGAACTTTTTATCATTATCACCCCAGTTGATGGTTCCAACTTCCAGGCCATAAACAAATTTAGCCAGCCCGTCATCAGTCGTGGCTTCGAAACGAAGCCTGGCTTTGGTAAGGCCGAAGAAAGTAGATATATTCTCCCTCTTGTCAAGAAAATCGTATCCTTTTTTATCCCCTTCAAGATTTAACTGATTATTATAACTGAAAAAATCCGTTTTACCGCTCTTATGGCCGGATTGCAAAGTAGAAGCAAAATCAGTGTATCCGATGGTTTGCCACATGTTACCATGAAATTTCATGTTTATGGCTGCGGCTGTTCCTGTAAAAGAGATTAAAACAATAAAAATTAAACCTGTGACAAAAATTTTGTTACGCATACAAGCTCCTTAATAAAATTAAAGTATAAGTTAACATCTGTTGTCCATTTTGAAGCATCATGTTAATGAATAGATATTGTTTAAATACCTGCTTTTTCATTTAACTACATTAATCTTGTTAACATTAGATTCATATTTTTTTAAAATTGTGTTAATTTATTCTTCATTGCTCAAATCCTGGCATACTGTCATTAAAATACTGATTTGCCAAGTTTAAAAAGTTGATTCTATTTCGTTCAACTTATAAAATTTTCATTCCGTAACAACCTGTCGAAGTCTATAACAAATGGGGGCTGGTTTTAATCCCGGCCATTTGATTGATAAAAGGAAATTTAAAAGTCTCTGGAACTCGCTGCGCTCAAACAGCCAGAGCTTTTTAAATTTCACCATAGCTTATTTTAACATCTGGCCGTATGAAATTTATTATCTGAATATCTATAGTTACAAATATAGTTACAAAAATTAAATAGTGATCATTATGGAAATAAAAGAATTAACAGAAAAAGTAGAACAGGAGAATGTGGCAGTCAGAAGTATTATGACTGAACTGGAAAAGGTTATTGTCGGTCAAAAGGGACTCATTGACCGGCTTCTGATCGGTATCCTTTGTGACGGGCATCTCCTCATCGAGGGGCTCCCCGGCCTTGCAAAGACCACCGCTGTAAAGAGGCTGGCATCTATTATCGATTTGAGCTTTCAGAGAATTCAGTTTACTCCGGATCTTCTCCCCGCCGATATTACCGGAACCCAGATTTACAGGCCGGATACTGCAAAATTTGAAGTCAAGAAAGGTCCGATATTTCATAATATTATTCTGGCAGATGAGATCAACCGCGCTCCTGCCAAGGTGCAGAGTGCGCTTTTAGAGGCGATGCAGGAAAAGCAGGTAACAGTGGGAAATGAAACTTTTATGCTCCCTCTCCCCTTTCTTGTGCTGGCCACACAGAATCCCATTGAGCAGGAGGGGACATATCCCCTGCCTGAGGCTCAGACCGACCGCTTTATGCTTAAAATTAAAATAGATTATCCTGCAGAATCCGAAGAAAAAGAGATTATGAAACGGGTTTACAGCGGCATTGATGAAATACCGGTTAATAAAATTGATGCCTCAGTTCTTTTATCTGCAAAAAATCTGGTAGGCCAGATTCATATGGAAGAAAAAGTGCTTGATTACATTGTAAGACTGGTCAATGTCACCAGAAAATCGACAGAGTTCGGGCTTGACCTGGATCATTTAATTGCGTATGGGGCATCACCCAGGGCATCTATATTTCTGGGGATGGCCGCCCGGGCCCATGCTTTTCTCGCGGGGCGGGGATATGTTACACCCCAGGATGTTAAAAGCATGGCTTATGATGTATTGAGACACAGGATTTTACTCAGTTATGAGGCCGAAGCCGATGGCCTTTCAACTGATGATATTATTTTTCAAATTTTAGAACGGCTGGAAGTGCCTTGATCTGTTATGCTGTCAAAAGAACTAATTAAAACAATTCAAAGATTTCATTTTAAAACCCGTTATCTGGCCAATGAAATGTTTGCAGGCCAGTATACAAGTGCCTTTAAGGGCCGTGGTATGGAGTTTGCCGAAGTCAGGGAATATATTCCAGGAGATGATATTCGTATCATAGACTGGAATGTTTCCGCCAGATTCGGCCGACCCTTTGTGAAAATGTTCCATGAAGAAAGGGAACTCACAGTAATACTTGTAATTGATCTTTCGGCCTCCAACATGTTTGCAACCAGAAAGCGTTTTAAAAGAGATCTGATAGCGGAAGTTGCAGGGACACTGGCTTTTCTTGCAATTAAGACCAATGATAAAGTCGGTGCAATTATCTTTACTTCATCAGTGGAAAAATTTATTCCGCCTAAAAAAGGAAGCGCCCATGTATGGCGGCTGATCAAGGAGATCTTCACCCATGAGGAGTCTGCCACCGGAACTAATATTGAAGCAGCCCTCACATATTTAAACAGGACTGTTAAAAGGAACAGTATTGTTTTCCTCCTTTCCGATTTTATGGATGCCGGTTATGAAAAAGCTTTAAAAATAACTTCCAGCAAACATGACCTTACAATGATACGGGTCGAGGATGATTCCGAAAAAAGTCTGCCTGATATGGGACGGGTAACTTTTACCGATCCGGAATCTGGTGAAATCTGCCATGTTAACACTTCAAACCGGAGGGTAAGGCGTCTCTGGAAAGAAGAAAGAGAAAAAAAAGAGCGGGATATTAAGTCTATATGTTCCAGGAGCGGAGCATCTTTGATTGAACTTAATACAAAAAAATCTGCAATTAAGCCCCTTATGAGATATTTTCTTGAAAAAGGGCGGAGATAATGAAAAAATATTGCCTCCTTATATTTATTTTCCTTTTTATTTTTACACCAGAGTGTTTTTGTTCCCGTGGAGCTATTTCCGGCAATGATTATGAAGTGACTGCGCAATTTATGCAAAAAAAAGCCGCACCAGGAGAGATTGTAAATTTACATTTAAATTTTAAAATTCCTTCCGGATTTACACTTTCTGATAATGCTGAAATAACAGGTTTAAATAATTATGATATAGTTGGAAAAAAAAATCTGGCAAAAGGAATATCCATAGATATTTTTGTGGACAGAATGGAAGATATTAATCTCCCTCCCCTTGAAATTTGCCTGTATGATAAAGATGGCAAGCAAAAAATGCTTAAAAGTAATCCACTTGTTTTACCTGTGGAACCTTTAGTAAAAGTTAAACCTGGGGAAAATCTTTTGCGTCCCGCAAAAAGCATAATATCCAGCGGGCATGGGATCAAGAAGGTTCTGTTAATTGTTTTTTTAATTATAGTTATTATTCTTGTTGTTATTGCCGCTTATTATTTTATTAAATATTTCAAAAGCAAAAAATCCGGCCCAGGGGCCCCGGCATTACCCCCTCATCTTCACGCTTTTAATAGAATCGATGGACTTTTATTATCCGGGATTCCTGATGGAGACAAAAAAAGGGGTTTTTGTTTTATTTTGTCCGAAATTTTGCGTGAATATATGGGGGGGATCAGGGCTTTTAATCCCCTTGAAATGACCACCCATGAAATCTCCGGAGTAGTCAAAGAAAAGGCTGATCTTGAATTGCTCAACATCTTAAAAAAAATGGATATGGTAAAATTTGCAGATACTTTTATAAGTGCTTCAAATCTGGAAGAACAGATTGAATTGTCCCGGGAATACATTAATAGAACAAAACCCAAGGAAATATAATTGTACAGATTCGCATATCCCCATCTATTAATTCTGCTGGTTTTAGTTGCAGGGGGCGCTTTTTTTGCGTACAGGAGAAAACCCTCTGCCATAACCTTTTCCGCTGCTTCGGATTTACGCTGCCTGGTTGGAAAAGGTTCCTTTTTTCTGACTAAAATACCGCTTATTCTAAGAACAATCGGACTGATTCTCCTTCTGCTTGCTGCTGCAAGACCACAGAAGTATAATGTTTCTTCGGAGGTGAACACATCCGGCGTCGATATAATCCTGTGCATTGATACTTCCGGGTCCATGCGGGCTCTTGATTTTTTTATAAAAAAAGAACGGGTGAACAGGCTTGATGCTGTAAAACATGTAGTGCATGATTTTATAAGCAAAAGGGAGCATGACAGGATAGGGTTGATTGTTTTCGGAGAAAAAGCCTTTACCCAATCCCCTTTGACCATGGACAAGGGGCTAACCCTTAATCTCATTGATAATATGGAATTAGGTATGGCAGGAGACAGCACCGCCATCGGCCTGGCAGTTGCGCTGGGAGCCAAAAGACTGAAAAATATTGAGGCTGAATCGAGGGTTCTGATTCTCCTGACAGACGGCAGAAATAATGCCGGAGGAATAGATCCAATGCAGGCTGCTGCCGCGGCTGCCGCAACAGGCGCCAGAATATATGCAATAGGTGTGGGGGGATTTGGGCCTGCGCCGGTTGTTGTTGATACAATATTTGGAAAACGTGTTCAGCAGGTAGAGATGGATCTGGATGAAGATACATTGAAAAAAATTGCAGAGATCGGCAGGGGGAGGTATTTTCGTGCATCAGACAGCCAAAAATTACAGGAAATTTATGATATAATAGACAAGCTGGAAAAAACGGAAATAAAGGTAAAACAATTTTTTAATTTTGAAGAATTATACAGGTATTTTTTATTTCCGGCTTTATTGATCCTTCTCCTGGAGGTCCTTACAAAGAGCTTGCTGCTAAGGAGTGTGCCGTGAAGTTTGAATCTGCCTGGGCATTTTATCTGCTGTTTATTATACCGGTGATAATCTTTCTGATTTTATTTGAAAACCGTAAAAAAAAGGTCACCCTCAGGGTTTTTGCCGATGCTGAGCTTTTGCAGAGTCTCACAGGGCAGGTAAAAAAAGGGATACTGTTTTTAAAAGGGCTCTTTTTTGTAATTGCACTTATCTTTCTAATCCTGGCCTCCGCCGGGCCCAGGTGGGGTTCCTATTATCAGGATGTACAGCGCAAAGGGGTTGATATCCTTTTTTTGCTCGACGTATCTTATAGTATGCAGGCGCAGGATATTAAACCGGACAGGCTTGAAAGGGCAAAGCGGGAAATAACAGATTTTTTGAAAATAGCCGAGGGAGACAGGGTCGGGCTGGTTCTCTTTGCAGGGGATGCTTTTGTCCAGTCTCCTTTAACACTCGATTATGACGCTGTCTCCATGTTTTTAGGGAGTGTCACCGTGGATACTTTGCCTGTTCCTGGAACAGACCTGGGTAATGGTATTAAAACAGCCCTGGATGCCTTTGACTTTAAATCTGCAACGGACAAAGTGATTGTAGTAATAACCGACGGAGAAGATAATGAGGGTCGGGGGCTGCAACAGGCCGAGAAAGCAATGGAGAAAGGGGTTAAAATATTTGTTTATGGCATGGGAGATCCTTCGGGGGCTCCAATACCTGATAAAACAGGGGGATTTAAAAAGGAGAAAGACGGCAATCTTATTTTGTCTAAACTCAATGAAAAAGATTTAAGAAAAATATCAGAAGCTGCGGATGGGCGGTACGTAAGATCCGTAACTGGAGATCTTGATCTGGACAGACTCTATTTTGAAGGAATAAAAGAGAAAACAGAGGCAAAAGAGCTTGAAAGCGGCAAGATCAAAGTTTTTGAAGAGAGATTTTATATATTCACAGGGCTTGCCATTCTTTTTTTAGTTATTGAGGGGATTCTCGGGCTTAAATTAAACCGCGCAGGCTTGTTTCTGATTATTGCAATGATTATTATCTGTTCGGAAAATCACAGCTTTGCCGGTGATAATCCTGAAGAACTTTATAAACAAGGCCATTATAAGGAAGCTGAACAGGCTTTTATTAAAAAAGATATGGATCACCCTAAAGATGTCCGCAACAGATATAACAGGGGCTGTGCCTCTTTCCAAAATTCAAACTATAAAGGGGCTTCCGCTGCATTTCGGAGTGCTTTAAAAAGAACCGAAAACAAACAGATCAAATTCCGGTCTGCTTACAATCTTGGCAATTCTCTTTTTAAGCAGGGGGATTTAAAGTCGGCAGCCCATGCGTTCAGCCAGGCAATCAAATTAAATCCAGGGGATGAGGATTCAAGATACAATTACGAGCTTGCTTTAAAAATGATAAAAGAAAACAAGAAGCAGGAGGAGGAAAAAAAGAAAGAAAAACAGGATAAAAGCGGGGATCAGGATAAGAAGGGTGATGAGAAAAAAGAGGATTCAAATAAAAAGCAAGACAATGATATGAACAAGCCTGAAGATCAGGATAAAAAAGATCAAACCAAAGAGAGTAATGAAAAAAAAGATGGAGAGAATCAAAACACGGATAATGGGGAGGATGATCAGAACCGGAATAATGAAAAAGCAGAGGAGGAAAAAAAACCTGATCAGCCTGAAAAAGGGGGGAGCAAGGGTAAAGATGCCGACACTTCAAAAGAATATCAGACAGAGGACATGAACAGGAATCAGGCCGAAGCGTTTCTCAATAATATTGACGAGGACCCTTCAGAAATTAATCGTTTCAGGTTTCGGGGGAAGGAACATCTACCTTCGTCAGGGAAGGACTGGTAGATGAAGAGGCATATACATTTTATAAAAAAAATATTCTGCTTTTCTGTTATTTTGTTTTTCGTATTTTCTTTAAATATTTATGCAGATATCAGAGTCGAGCTCACTCTTGACAGGTCATCAGTCTTATTGATTGACACGGTGGTGGCAAAAGTAACTGTTACGGGAAAAAGAAAAAGCAGTTTTCCGGACATTGATGGAATCTCTTTTTTCGATGTGGTCAATGGGGGTTCTTCAACCCGGCTGGAAATAATAAACGGCACCATGAGTTCCAGCGTTGAATATACGTTTTATCTTACACCATTAAAGCCGGGTGAATTTCTCATCGGGCCTGCCAGGGTCAGAATAAAAAAGAAGACTTATACCAGCAACAGCGTCAAGGTGACGGTTTTAAAAGAAAAAAATAATAAAACAGAAAGTGAAAACAGACCCCTGTTTTTAAAATCTCTGATTTCAAAAAATAACCTCTATGTCAACCAGAATACCCTTTATACTTTAAAACTGTTCAGAAGAGAGCAGGTTTCCAATGTATCCCTTGAAATGCCCAAAGTTGAAGGTCTTGCCTTTGAACCCCTTGCTGAACCAAAAAAGTATAGTACTATTATAAATGCTAAACGATATGAAGTTATTGAACTGAAATATGTATTGATACCCAAAAAAGAAGGTGCGTACAAAATTCCCGGGGCCACCATGAGGATGACCTCCTATGAACAAAACCAGCGTGAAAGAGTTTATCAGGGTCTTTTTTCCAATATATCCAGGGGAAAGCCTGTCTATCTTTCATCCAATGAAATTCAACTTAATGTTAAACCCCTCCCCAACCTGAACCGGCCAGATAATTTCAGCGGCCTTGCAGGCAGATTTGAAATAAAAACAACCCTTGCTCCCACTGAAGTCAAGGCAAATGAATCCGCCACATTAACCATAACCGTTAAAGGGACAGGTAATGTAAGGCAGATACCTGATTTGAAACTCCCCGATGTAAAAGGACTTAAACTATATCAGGACAAACCCCAATTGAATATTAACAAGGGTGAGTCTGCGATTTTGGGTGAAAAGATTATGAAATGGGCTATTGTTCCGGAAAAAGGTGGTGAATATAAAATACCTGTTATGGGCCTCTCTTTTTTTGATCCTGAACAGGAGCGCTATCGGGAACTTGAAACAGAATCTCTTATATTGACAGCTGTTGAGGTTTTTGGAGAAAAAGGGAGAAAAATCAATTCATTAACCAGGGATGATGCTGCCGGCGGGGAAATAGAAAAAAAGGATAAACAGGAAATAGCCCGTATAGGGAAGGATATCTTCCCTGTGCATACTTCAGCTGATCCAATTAAAGGGATAAAACAGCAGAAATTTTTCAATCATATATTTATATTTTTCATACTTGCCCCTCCTTTTATCTGCCTCCTTCTCTTTACCGGCAAAAAATTTTTAAAACATAATAACAAAAACAGAGTATTTATACGGGCAAAAAATGCAAGAAAAGAGTTTATGAAAAAAGTTCAGGCCGGCGGCATACCTCCGGAAAAAATTCATGGAGCAGCCATCGATTATCTGAATACCAGATTTCTGTTAAAAGGAGGATTACTGACCTCTGCTGAAATCCATGATCTTTTAATTGATAAAGGTGTATCCGCAAATACAGCTTCCATGTTCAAAAAGACCATTGCGTCCATGGAATCTATAATATTTATGGGTGAAAAAACAGATAATACAGATTTAATCAGGGATGAATTGATCAGGGCCATTAAAGCCGTAAACCAGGAGACTCAATGAGACTCTTTTTTATAATATCATTTTTATTTCTTTTTTCAGTGAACCAGGCTTCTCCCCTTGATGCCGCCACTGACAATCTTTTTTTTAAAGCAAACAGGTTGTACTTTAATGGTGAGTTTGAAGCTGCCGCTGCAACATACGAATCAATATTAAAAAGTTATAAACCAGGATTATTTTTCAATTCCAGATCCTGCGGAGAGTTATTTTATAATATAGGAAATTGTTATTTTCGTTTAGAAAAAAATGGAGAGGCGATTCTTAATTACAAAAGAGCGCTGATGTTTATGCCCCGGGATGCGGATTTAAAATATAATATAGAATATCTGCAGGATATGATCAAAGATGATATATCGCAAAAGGAGAATATAATCAGCGATATTTTTGGAGTTAAATTTTTCTCCAAAACAGAATTTGCCCTCCTGTTCTGTTTGATCAATTTTTTTCTGTTTTTATTTTTGTCCATACGCTTTTTTTTAAAAAAAGAATGGACTTTTTATTTTGTTAATATTTTTTTAATATTCTGGATTATTTCCGGAATTTCCTTTGGTGTAATGTTAAAAGAGACAATTTTTGACCACAGGGCAGTTATACTTGAAAAGGAAGTTGATATTCTGGCAGGCCCTGATCAAGGGGATACCCTTCTTTTTAAAGTGCATGAAGGTACAATGGTGCACCATGAAAGAAACGAATCAGGCTTTTCGCTCATACGTCTTCCTGATGGAAAGCGGGGCTGGCTGATTTCATCTGCGATTAAAGCCATAATGCCGGCAAATAATTAAAAACAATTGGGTGCGGCTCTTTTAGAACTACACAAGTCTATTCGTCATAAGGGCTTAAAAATCAGCGGGTTAAGTAGAGAAGACGTTCGACGTCGATATTGACAAATTTTTTTTTCTGATCAATTTGCATGTAATAATGGATAGTTATCCTTTAGGGGTTTGCATAGGAATAGTTATCTTCGATTTTTTTGAATTTCCTTTTAGATAACCTGTTGATTTTATTAAAACTAAGATTGTCCTAAAAGAGCCGCACCCAAAACAATTGGTTCATTGTAGAATTACAGGTCGCCACATAAATACTTTTAGAGATTGGTTCTAATTTCAGCAAGAAACTGAGCTATAATAAAATTTAAAAAGCTCTGAAACTCGCTGCGCTCAAACAGCCAGAGCTTTTTAAATTTCACCATAGCTCAGTTTTGACATCTAACTGTATGAAATTTATTATCTGAATAGTTAGGGCTCGTACAAAAATAACTTGACCATTTTAAGCGCCGATGTATCCCGCCTGGCTGGCAAGGCGCGAAAGTGTAGGAATATCAAGATATTGCTACGCTTTTGTAACGCAGTCAGGCAGGATGGATCGACGCTTAAAATACCAAGTTATTTCGTCCTCGTTCCTTATGGTAGGGAAAGGCTTCGTAATTTTGGCGGAGCAAACTTAGAAATTCAAGAAATTTATTCGCAATAGCGTAAAAAACAATTAAACTTCTCGTATTTTTCTTGCAACTTTCTAACCGGACATTTTTGATTCTGTTTTATTTATGAATAAATTAACCATAGCAATTATTTCAGGGGGAGTCTCTTCGGAACGGGATGTTTCCATAAACAGCGGAAACCAGGTGAGCAGCGCCCTGAACAGGGAAAAGTATAATGTCCTCCGGTATGACCCTAAAACCGATCTTGCAAAACTGGTAAATGATGCTCCGAAAATTGACGCTGCTTTTATAGCCTTGCACGGATCTTTTGGAGAGGACGGAACCATACAGGGGCTTCTGGATCTTCTTGAAATCCCCTACCAGGGCTCAGGAGTGCTGGGAAGCGCCCTTGCCATAAATAAGATTGTTTCAAAGCAGATTTACCAGCAGGCCGGAATTCTGACTCCCGCCTTTATGATTCAGCAATGTAATAGCTTAATAGATACAGACGATTGTATTAAAAAACTGGGACTTCCCCTTGTGGTCAAACCGGCCACTGGCGGCTCAAGCCTGGGAATGGGTCTGGCCCATTGTAAAGAATCATTAATCAAAGCTGTTGAAACCGCCTTTGAATATAATAACACCATACTGATTGAAGAACATATTAAAGGGACTGAATTGACCGCTGGTGTTATGGGAAATGATAATTTAACAGCTTTTCCCGTGGTTGAGATTATACCTGATAAAAAATTCAGCTTTTTTGATTATGAAGCGAAATATTTAAAGGGAGCAACCAGGGAAATCTGCCCCGCCCGTATTAACGATAACCTTACACAAAAGGTTAAAAAAATTGCCGAAAAAGCACATAAAGCCCTTTTTTGCAGGGGATACAGCCGTACTGACATGATTTTGTGTAATGAAAAAATATATGTCCTGGAAACAAACACAATTCCAGGGATGACCAGCATAAGCCTCCTCCCCCTTGCAGCAGAAAAAGGAGGCTTTTCATTTGAAAAATTAGTTGAAAAGCTGCTGGAGCTTGGTATTGAAGCAAACAAAAAAGAAAAGGATGCCCAAAAGTAAACAGACAGGGATATTTGTCACCAAAAGGAGCCTCAACAGGAGCTCCTGAATTTTTTCAGGGGCCTTTGCCCAAAGCACAATCCTGCATGGCTGTGGAAGGAGGATTTAACAATGAAATTTCCATACGGCGTATCTGACTTTAAAAAAATTAATACGCAGGGTTATTTTTACTGCGACAGAACAGATAAAATCAATCTGCTTGAAAAATCTGATTCCCAACTTTTTATCCGTCCCAGACGCTTTGGAAAGAGCCTTGTTCTTTCAATGCTGGAAAATTATTATGATGTGGCAAAAAAAGATGAGTTTAAAGCAATTTTCGGCAATTTAAAAATAGGCAAAAATCCAACATCATTACGAAATTCATATTTTATCCTGAAATTCGATTTTTCCTGCGTTGATCCCACTGGAAATGCTGGAGAGGTTAAAAAGGCTCTGTTTAATCATATTAATGGCTGTATTGAAGACTTTTATGCTTTTTATAACTATAAAGGGTATGAACTGCCTCAGATAAAAGTCAATTTCGATGATGCCATATACTCTTTAAAATCCCTGGTAAGTTCAGTTCGTATGACTCCATACCCTGTTTATCTGCTCATAGATGAATATGACAATTTTGCCAACACAGTAATGATGGGGGTGCAGAGTGCTGAAAACAGGTATGAAACCCTTGTGCATGACGAGGGTCCTTTAAGAACTTTTTTCAAGGCTGTGAAATCCTCAACTTCCGGCGCCATGTTTGACAGGGTTTTTATAACAGGGGTTTCACCTGTTGTTATGAGCGATATTACAAGCGGGTATAATATTGCTGAAAATATCTATTTTGAGCCTGAGTTTAATGATTTGTGCGGATTTAAGCAGGGTGAAATTGAAAATGTACTCAAAAAGATTATTGCCAAATGCGGTTTTGAAAAGGGAAAAATTAAGGAAGCAGCAAATTTAATGCAGACTTATTACAATGGTTATACTTTTTCCCATGCAATGGATGAACATATTTATAATCCAACTCTTTGCCTGTATTTTTTTAAACAGTTTGAAAAAAGCTGCAGCTATCCGAGAAAAATGCTGGACTCAAACCTTGCCGTGGATGAATCAAAGCTGGAGTATATTGCCGGGATTCCCCAGGGAAGAGATCTTTTAATGGGTTTAGTGCAAAGAGATCAAGGGATTGTTATATCAGACATTGAAGCTCGTTTTGGTATTAAAGAGATGCTGATGGACACCTCTAAAGACAATACTTTTCTGGCCTCTTTTCTCTACTACTTTGGGGTATTGACCATTGCTGGCGACACAGAGGATTTGCAGGTGATCTTGAAGGTTCCCAACCTGGTTATGAAAAGCCTTTATGTGGAGCGGATACAGAAGATGCTTTTGCCTGAACCGGTGGACAGGGACGATGGCAAAGACGCCGCAAAACTGGTCTATCAAAAAGGAGAGATGGCGCCTTTGTGCAGGTTCATGGAAAAGAGATATTTCAAGGTTTTTCATAACAGGGACTATAGGTGGGCAAATGAATTAACAGTAAAGACAGCTTTTTTAACCCTCCTTTATAATGATATTATCTATATCATGGATTCTGAAACTGAAATTGACCGCAGATATGCAGATCTTACCATGATTATCAGGCCGGACAAAAGATATGGCAAAGTATTTGATGTTTTAATTGAGTTTAAGTTTATAAAGCTTAAAGATGCCGGGACAAGCGCTGATAAGGCGCAAAAACTATCTGAGGATAAACTGATGCTGATTCCTGAAATCGCAAACCAGATAGCAGATGGTGCAAAGCAGGTGCAGGAGTATGGGAAAAAGCTTGAACAAAAATATGGGAATCTAAGACTGCAGAAATTTGTAGTTGTGGCTTTGGGGTTTGAGAGGGTATGTTTTAAAAAACTGGACTAAACAATAATATGAATTTATTGATAAATCATTTAAAATATTCTAAAATTTACTTAAACGAAATATAGGAGTTTCGAGGTTTAAAGTTATACATAAAAATTAAAATAAGTTTCCGGTTATTTTCATGTGGGTTATTAAAATAATCAGCAGTGTCCGGTTAGAATCTTGCGTGAGGGGAGTTTAATTATTTTTGTAGCGTATTTTCTTTCTTGCAATCTTCTAATCGGACACTACTGTAAAATAATAGGAAACCTCAAAATTTATTAAAACAAAAACAGGCTTCCGGAAAATTAATTTTGGAACAGCAGCAGAGAGGTTTGGATGAAAATCCTTGTAATAGGTGGTGGTGGCAGAGAGCATGCCCTTATATGGAAAATTGCTCAAAGCCCAAAAGTTAGTAAAATATATTGTGCACCTGGTAACGCAGGAATTGCGGATCTGGCAGAACCCATCCCCGTGGGCGCAGAAGAGATCGATAAACTGGCAGAATTTGCTGAAAAAAAAGGGATCGACTTGACCGTGGTGGGGCCGGAAATACCCCTTGCCATGGGTATTGTAGATATTTTTGAAGAAAAAGGGCTCAAAATCTTTGGCCCCTCAAAACTTGCAGCACAGCTGGAATCGAGCAAATCATTTGCCAAAGACCTGATGGAAAAATATAACATACCCACGGCTGCGGGCCAGGCCTTTACCGATTTTAAAAAGGCCGAAGATTATATTCTTAAAAAAGGTGCCCCCCTTGTTCTTAAAGCAGACGGACTTGCTGCCGGCAAAGGTGTGATTATCTGCATGACCGAAGATGAAGCCATTGCAGCCTTAAAGCTTATAATAAAAGATTCAGCCTTTGGAAAAGCAGGGGAAAAGGTGGTGGTGGAAGAATTTTTAAAGGGTGAGGAAGCATCTTTTATTGCATTTACAGATGGAAAAACAGTTCTTCCCCTACCTTCGTCCCAGGATCATAAAGCTATTTATGATGGAGATCAAGGCCCTAATACCGGGGGAATGGGTGCTTATTCTCCTGCTCCGGTGATTGACCGGTTTCTTAATAATAAGATTATGAACCAGGTCATGATACCTGCGGTACGGGCAATGGCAGCAGAAGGAAATTCCTATAAAGGGATATTGTATGCCGGCCTGATGATCGACAAAGACAGAATCAGAGTTTTAGAGTTTAATGTTCGCCTGGGAGATCCAGAGGCTCAACCCCTTCTCATGCGTCTTAAATCTGATATTGTTCCTCTGATGGAAGGGGTTATTACAGAAACACTCCATGAGCAGAC
>Ga0190313_1000355_pt1 | contig 27783 bp, 56 predicted proteins | sample 4870071011_MG_FD_169989 | JGI IMG/M metagenome (GOLD analysis project Ga0190313, IMG submission 169989) | Hydrothermal vent sediment bacterial communities from Southern Trench, Guaymas Basin, Mexico - 4870-07-10-11_MG | ecosystem: Environmental > Aquatic > Marine > Hydrothermal vents > Sediment ... | reverse complement strand
ATAGTAATGTAATATTACATGCGCACGAGAATAGCGAGAAAGAGAGAATTAAGATTTCTCAGAAAAATGTGAACTGAAGTGTGAGAGAAATCTCTGCTTCGCTTTCTCGAAATCTCTTGTGAACAGATAGTATAAGTATACATCTTCTAGTGCTGTACTAAGCTCTTCTATCGTTATGTTGCTTATGTCTAGCTTTGTTTCTCGTGATAGTTTAATGATAAAACACTCATACGATAATACATCTTCTTGTTCACTCATCGCAATCACGCTCTACAACTTGATAATATAATAGTAAGAGTATGTGGGCTTACTATACCTCCACAAGCCTCTAAATTCTACTGCTGCTACAACATCATGTCCAAAGTCCTTGAGGAATCTGTAGTGTATTAGCACATAAGGAACTGATAGCTTTTGTGCTATATATATTGCGTCGTTGATAATGCGTATTGGAGTTCCCTTTGCATTGCTTGGGAGATACCAGTAACGCTTTTCGAGGCCTCTGGCGTAAGGCGAAAATGGAGGATCTACTACAACAACATCAAAGTCCGTTAGTTGATGCTGTAGTAATTTATCAAGTAGTTTCCAAGATGGTCCCTTAAAAAATACATCAGGTTTGACTATCCATCTCAAGCGCCTTATATCATTAGCTACTAATAGTTTAAGTCTGTGAGCGAATAATGCGTAAAATCTGCCTTCGCCGTAAGTAACATCGCATACTTTTATATTAAGCGATGGGAATAATTGTTGCAATAACATTTTTACTATATAGCTGCTTGGATATCTAGCAGCTTTGCCCCCTCGTTTCTGTATATCTTGCTGCCTAATAGTAATAATGTTACAAAGCTCATTCATCCCCCTGCACCTCCACTTCTAGTCCATTACGCTTTAGCTCATTGACAATATATTCAAGCTCGAAATCAATTAGTGGTAATCCAAAGAATGCTACTAGTATGCGTTTATTATTTACAACTAAGAAAAACATTCGTCTGCCTTTGACTATAACCTTCTTAGCCTTGTACTCTTCAGCAAATAGTACTATATCTTCAACAACCATCTCCAAGTGAGTGTACATTTTAATCACGAATGTTACGTTTCAATTTTTCTACTTTAAGTTTTATATCTGTGAACTTACGTATGCATGCAATAAATCTTATATTGTATCCCTCTATCTCATATATGCCAATCTCAGTATCTTCATGCGGATACGGGCAATTTTCTTGTTCGCAAGGAACCCAAGATATTCCTTCTAGCGTTATTAAGTCTATGTAGCATTTACCACATTCATTAATACATCGTCTTGCCCAATTCGTTGGGATTGGTATCAAGTATATCTTACGCAATTTGTTATTACTTCTCCCTGTACGCATTTTAATCACAAACGTGAATTACGTGTAAGTAATATCAACTTTCTTCACGTATAATAGTTTATCGATTTCATCATCGACTTGTGCTAGTATATTAGCAATCTGATTTACTAGTGACTCAGGTGCTGTTTTCACACTCTTAATATCTTTGAGAATCTCTTCCTTGAGTTTATGTAATGCTCTAAATTTCACTTGTGCTCGATCTAGTTTTCTAATCATTTGTAGTCTATTGCGATAATAACGTATTCTCGATGCTAATAATATATGCGTAAGCTTGATTTCTCTACTCTTGAGCGAAGAACTATATTCTCTAACTGTGATGTTATTTACATTGACTTCAATCGAGGGCAAGTCTATCTTGATCAAGCTAGTCGAGAAATCACTATTTTCTAGTGCTCTCGCAAGATGTTTAATTAGAAGTGATAGTAAGAACGAGATTGATAGTTTCGTATTCCTTTTCTTATTTATATATTGCAATAACTTCTTCAGGCGGAGATAGGCCTCGAAAGCATCTTTACTAAGATAGATATTAACTCGAGGCATGGGAATCACCTAGTGTGTATACACACAATATTGCTTATAATATAGTGTGATACGGAACGATGATTTATAACTAGCATAGCGTAATATATATATAGAGTCTCGGTGGGGGATATGTGGAAGGAAAAATTAAAAGAAGATGATGTCATGAATGCTATTGTTGAGAAAGTAAGAAAGTGTGAAATTGGCCTCAGGATTTTAGCAAGAATTCTCGAAGGCACAGAAACGGACATAGACGAAGACAAACTAGTTGATATCATGAAAGCAGCACTATACATTGCACTAACTTATGCATATGCGACAGGTTTCAAGCGAGGTTACGAAGCAGCTAAGAGTGAGTAATATAGTGACAGTTTCCCCGCGGGGAAACACACTTTCATACATTATTACTATAATAATGTATTATTATATGAGTACAGAAAAATCGAGAAAGAGGAAAAGAAAGCATGAGAAAAAGAGAAAGAGAAGATTACGAAGAAGCGAAATAGCGGTTAAAGAATTCCTCCAAGGGCTTGGTATCGTAGCCCAATGTCTTCAGGATGCTAATAATTCTAGACAGCTGTAGTATTAATGGTTTAATATTTTTCTTAACCCAAGTATCAGGATTCATTGTTATGTCAACATAATCCTCTTTGCTAATACCACGTTTTTCAACGATGGTCATCCCAGTATCCTTGTCTTTAATATATATATTGCCCCACTCACTTACGTGAATTTGAACCTTGGTACCACGGGGGAATACCTTACGAAGTGCTTGCTTCATTTCTTTAACTTGGTCCTCGCTAGGAGCAAAGAACTCTTTTTCTTCGATTTCAGTTTCCTCTTCTTTCTCTTCTAGCTCCTCTATCTCTTCTGTTGTTTCTTCCCCTTCTTCAGAGTATGCTTCTAAGATCTCCCCAACGTCTCTGATTATCTCGGCTTTGCTACTATATATAACGGATCCTAGTGTTGAATCGACCTTCTTGTTATTTTTATATATTTCAACGGACAATGTGGCTGGGTCGACTTTGAATTCATATTCTGAGTGTTTCTCTTTTAGCTCAGTTAGTGCTTTAACTAACTCATCAAGTGCTTTTACACCATCTGCTATATTCTCATACTCTTCAAAATATCTTTCAACAACGTCCTTTCCAACGACTTCGAGAGCCTTATGTACTATGTCTGCGTTTCTCAATCCAAGTGCTCCTGAGATAAAGAGATTCTTAATATCGTCAGGAAACTCAAGAAGCCATAGCAGCCTGTATAATGTACTCTTCGAGATTTTAAGTTTCTCAGCAATCTCTTGTTTGCTGAGGCCCATGTCGAGCAATCTCTTGAGAACATTCAGCGTATACTGAAGGCTCCAGGGCTTTTTAGTTTCCTCGAGCTCCAGGGCCAAAAGAAGAGCTTCTTCTTCACTATTAATATCAACGAGCCTACAGGGTACTTCTTTGATACCCAATTTCTTTGCTAAATCTAATCTACCTTTGCCATCGATTAAGATGTACTCAGGAGCTCCTTCGGGAGGTCTTATCCTACCAACGATTAGCGGCACAATAATTTCTCGTGCCTTCACTGATTCCTCGAGATAATCACGTTCAGTTTCTCTAGCCCACTCTGGTACAATAATAGCATCAGTACGGATCATAACTAATTTACCATTTACCCAATAGTTCCTCTTTTTGTCGTCCTCTGTTTCTTCTTCTTGGAAGTATTCTGGCTTTACAATCTTGGCAACTTCTATTAATGTATTCTCTACACGATTAGATTCTTGTTTTGCGTATATTAGTTTCATTTGCTTCGTGAGCTCTTCGTCTACCTCATTACCGCCAAACTTGTAAGCTTTCATGTCCTTAACGCGGCCATTGTAGATATCTATAGTAGCGATGAGATTTAGGTTTCCATCGTACCAGTATAGATGAAAATAAACGTACCTATTTCGCCAGCTACAGTTTGCTTCCTTTACAATTAAGAATGAAGGAACGGGAACGCTTACTTCTACTTTATATGCTCTATCACCGCCAACAATTGGTGCGAATTCAGTACTACCATCGGGGAAAATAATTTTTACATAGCCTTTATCAACTTTAGCATTGCCCTGCGTGACTTCAAATTCTAAAATTTCCTCCTTCCCCATGGGAATCACCTTCTATTCATATAATAATGTATTATTGTCTTTATAAAGTTTAGACATATGTCTATACTTATGATAGACAGAGGCCATGAGTTTCCCCGCGGGGAAACTCTCTGTCTTACTCTAGTCTGCATTAATACAAAACATTAAATAGACGCAAAAACTATATATAATAATAGGTGATACCAAATGGCTCGCGAGAGTAGTGTGTTTGTTAAATCTATTCGTAAGTGGGGGAATAGTTTTGTGATAAGCATACCTAGTGAAATTGTCGAGGCCTTGCAACTCCGTCCTGGGGAGAAAGTTAAGGTAACAATAGAAAAGACGGAGGAGGAACATGAAGAGACCAAAGAACATTCAGGAGTTGAGGGAAATAATTAAGCAGCAATACCCACAATACCTTGCACTCTTTGATAAAGTCTCTAATGTAATTAATTCTCTATTTTTCTCTAAGGAGTGCTACGATTTTCTCATGGGAGTAGGAGCACAATATTACCCAGATGAGTCATTTTTCATAGAAGAAGCTTGGCGTCTTGGCCCCGCAAAGCGTACCCCAACGATTCCCCGAGGATTAGTCCCTGGAAAATCAAAGATCTTCTTGGTCCATTGGAAAACCCGCAAAATATTTGCCTATTTTGTCCCGTCGATTAATCTAATAGTTCCAGACGGTACTAAAGATAAGTTCGTTAGGCTGTTTCAGATTATAGAACGAATCATGGGCAAGAAAGTACTTGGAGATGGAGTAGCTATTGAGACACAAAGTGAGGCTAGGGCTCTTGAGGGATTACGTTACTGTGGCCTCAAGCGTACGGGATACTATGTATCAAGGCTCAGAAAGGAAATAGAAAGAGCTCTTAGAAGGTTGTTCAAATGACGGATCCATACATTATCGAAATGATACATAAAGCACTTAGACGATTGAGACAGAAGGGTGTTAAGGGTATACAGCTGAAGAATGACAAGTATACTATATACGCTGCACATTTACCCGAATTTAGAATTCTCAAGACGCCTATCCCTTATACGGGGCCTTTTACTAGGGGGATAATTAGAATTCGTGTGGATCTAGAGAAAGGCACTTATGAGTTACTAACTAAAGATAAATGCCCCTGTAGGAAACTCGATTCACTATTAAATATCTTGGACCGCAAGGGACCTAATCCAGTGATACAACGCAAGATATCTAAACTCCTTCGTGAGCATTTTGTACTAGTCAGAAAATTCACACGTTTCATCAATCCTCAGGACCCAAGTAGCGTTGAGACAGTTTGCGTTTATCGTTGTAAGCATTGTGGTAAACTAATAGAACTCGTCAGTTAGTTTCCCCGCGGGGAAAGTCTAGCTTCTTTCTCTTTTTTACTATTATTTAATGTAATATTACCCGTTGGCCTTCTCGTCGAATGTTCCCAGTTCTGTCTAATCTAAGTCTTCTCTATGTCAAAACCATAGTCTTCAATAAGGATAAACTTTATAAAGACACAAACATATTATATTATATATAGATAGGTGATGCGTATGAGTAAGAGTAAGGAATATCTCAGGTTTAGGCGTGAGCTTGAAAAGATTCTCCTGAAGTATTTCGACCAGGAGTATATTGACATCGAGATTAATAAGTTGAGGAGTCCCTATCCTTGGTGGCGCATCAAATTGGTTCTTAAGGCTAGGGTTTCTTATCCCATATATGCAAAAATGTTTAGGGAAATCCAGGACTTTGCTAGGAAGCGTAACCTTGCTCCCCGTTTTGGGTTGGGTCTTCATCTTATAACGATAGATTTGCTTCCAGAGAACAAGTTAAAAGAAATATTTACGCCAGATCCTAAGCACTTGGTAGAGCTTGCGGATCACTCATACAAGGTTCTAAGAGAGCTAAGGCGCTTAATTAGTAAGTTCGTCGAGTATTCTCATGACCCATTGCTAGCATTCAAACTAAGACATGTAAAGAAATTAATAAGGTCCGCGGAGAAATGGATGCGTGGAGCTTGTAATATAATAAATAACTTGTGGTGAACATGTTGACCACAACCTTATATTCTTATTATGTAATAATGCATTGGGATTTGCCATGCCTTGGTTGCCAGAGGAGGAAGAGTACTATAGAAAGAAGAAACGCAAAAATACTCTCGGTTTCTACGCTATGGGAGAAAAACTTACTGAAGAAGAATACCGACGAAGATTACTTAATATTGCGAAGAAGCAAGCAGATGCTGCAGTGAGGCATGCCAACTATGCTCTTGGTATGCTTATCGTTACTATTATTGGTCTTGGTCTTACTGCTCTATCACTTTGGCTCCAGCATAGCAAAATGGAACAAGTTGAGCAAGAGCTTAAGGGAGTTAAGGAAGATATTAAAAACATTAGACGAAGACTTAGAGAGATTGCATATGAAGTTGAAGAAGAGACAGCAGAGTACTTCGAAGAAACAACTAGATGACATTATGTTCACTTAGTTAAACTCAGTTAAATACTCGTTTAATAGTCTGTTTAATATTTTTCTAATAATCAGGCGGCCTATTCTGTTTCTCAACACTATTTTTAGTATTTTATTCATCAGGTAAACTCGTATTCTTTTTGTCGGCATAGTAGTAGCTCCTCGACCCAAGGCCAGAATGCTTTATACCCTGCCAAGGTCCCAATAACGCCATTGATCGTCCCAAGAACCCTAGCTGCTTCTAATGCTTTAAGTTTCTCCTTGAATTCTCTTGGACCTAATAATATGCTTATGTCAATTGTCACTACTTTTATGATCTTATTGTTCTTTGACTCGGCAAAGATGCTGAATCTAATCCCTCTTTTCGTCTTTTTGAGCTTTATGTGCATAATCAATCACCAATACCTCAATGACATAAGCAACTATAAAAGCTATCACGAAAAACCAGGCGGCGAATTCATAACCTAGCGCGGACAATACAGCGAAGGCGATTATCGATACTAACATTATTATGCCCAAAATTATAACTATGTTGTCAATCTTCAACTTCATTGACTTTCCCCGCGGGGAAACTTTTCCGCCATAAGTTTGCCTAGCATATAGTGCATTGCTAAGATTGCAAGATCTTTATTGATACGTATAGCGTCTTCCAAGTAGTCCATTATCACAATCCAATCCACAGCGATTTCTTCTAGTTCATAAGTATAATCAATGTTAAATTTCTCCCTAAGTTTCTTAGCAACGATATCACGATTAAATTCTCCTGAAGCATGCTCCTTGCACTCCTTCTCTAGCTTTCTGATGAATTCCAAGATTTCAATTAATCTCTCGCTCCTCAAGATCTCTTGCATTACTACCACCATCGATATCTGCTTTTAGATCTTAATCGCTTCAATTCTTCCTGAGCAGCCTTTAGTCCTCTAGTGATCCCCAAAGAGGCCCTCTTTGCAAGTCTTGATAGTTTCTCGTCATCGGTCACAATGGTGAACTTTTGCCAAGCTTCTCCCTTGTCTATCACTAGATTGTATGATGCTGCGAGTTTACTCTTACGCTTCTCAGCTACCCTTAATAGTCTCACGAATGAGGCCCAGCCCTCCGCTCCCTCAAAAAATAGTGTTCCCGTTACTCTGAACAAGGTGCCTATGAATTCGAAGAATCCGCCTAATACTTGATCCCAAAAGCTTTTCTTCTTCTTTTTTTTCTTCAACTGAACTGACAAGTTTCTCACCGAGACTAATTAATAAAATTACTAATGTAAAGATGATGTGTGTATGCAGTGTGTATACACACCTACTTTAATAATTTACATAATAATTTATAGAATCGCTTGAGCGTCTTCTCTAGTTTCTTGTCTCTGAACCTATACCGTTTATCTTTGAACTTAATCTCTAGAGCAGCCTTTAGAGCGTCTAGTATGACCCATTTATTAATCAAGACTTCTTGGCCATCAATTTCAGTTGTTAGGAATTCTGCATCAAGGATTGAAGGCAATTCCCCCCAGATTAAGACTTTCCACTTCTCATCGGGAAGCTCGATATATTTCTTCTTAAAGTGCTCGACAAGTTTCTCGTAGGGAATGATTGGCATACGTTTCCCCGCGGGGAAACTTTACTTTTCATCTACTCTTCCTCTTCATCGAACCACAACTGCGATACTTCGTTCCACTCTTCTTCCTCTGTTTTCTTCTTTCTTTGCATACTTTCTCACCGTCGATATAATATCATCTATTTTTCTCATGAGGCCTTGGATTTCAAATATCTCACACACAGAGAGATTATCGGCTAGATCGAACATGAACTCACGGAGAAGACGCCTAGCATTATTTAATAAATTAATAATAGTTTCGGTCTTCTGCATAGGACCACCAAATAATATATTGCTAATGCAGATATATATAGCGTCGTGTTACTGGGTGAACAATACCGAAGAACTTTGCATCCTGTTTCACAGCTGCAATCATCCCAGCTATAAATGAGGGATCATTATGTCTTGCTCTTAATAGGCCTCTTATCTTTCTTAAGTCCGCTCGTGTTCCCCTAGTTATTAATTCGTATAGCTCAGGATCTACTGACTTAATATACTCTTGAAGATGGTAAGACAGGCCACAGAGGAATCTAAGTCTCTCAATTTCTTCCACGGCCCAAAGCCATTTAATTTTACGATTCCAGAAGAGCTTCAAAGGGACTACTCCTGGACATGTTTTAATGTAGGCGAGAGGGCAATAGCGACATCTATATTCTACTAATAAGTATAATCGCCAGTCCTTCCAGATAAGCTCATAAGCGTGCCTTAATTCATCCCATGCCAGTTTCTCTAGAGGATGCTTGGCCAAAGGAAGATATAGTTTATCTTTATAGTAGCGTAAGGTCCACAGAACTCTCGATAATTGCGTCTCTAGGAAATCTCTGTCTTCTTCGTTAATATCAACTTTTATCAGCTGTATATGATGGCCTCTGTTGGCATATAAATATGTAGCATAGTTCCTATGGGTGAAGAAATAGTAGCCAGCAAGTTGATAATACCACCCTGGGAAAATCAGTTTCTTTTTGCACTCTGTTGGGTAATCTGCGTTGCGAAATTCGGGAACTCTATTCTTAACTTCATCGAGAATATATAGCTTGTTGACGAATATCTGCCTGATATCCCATGGAGCAAATCTGGTCCATTTTACTTCTATGATCCTCATCCCTGGTGCTACGAAATCAGGAGTTCCTACTAACTTATATATCAGGTAAGGAGTGAGCATTCGTGGGACTTCTTTGCGGTCATAGATTCTTCCTGTCGGGAACATCTGTTGCAATGCTCCAAGTGCTGTCTTTTCCCATTCTAAGCCTTCTTTCATATAGTACAATAAACGGCATGGTGGTGTGATTTCAAAGACTCTGAAAACTACTACTTTCACGGGGCAATCTATGATATCGCTAACGTGTATCTCGTCGAACTTATGATATCTTGTATGTTTGGATTGACGCTCATGATAAAGCCTTGCAAGATAGTTACATGTCTCGTGATCAACCTCTGCCTCAAGTTCAGGCGTAATTTCGTCTTCTCTTTCACTCACCAAGGCCATTTTCATCACTCATACAGTAATACATTATGAATGTAATATGTTATGACCTCCTTTTTCCCCGCGGGGAAACTTTACCCATTTTCTTCATGCGTTCCAAAGCATCTAAAATAGAAAATACGAAGCTTGAGAGATTATACTTTGCGAACTTAATCAAGTCTATACGTTGCTCATTAAGGCTGTGAAAGAGAAAATCAAGAAGTTCTGCAACGCCTAACGTTTTCCCAAAAAAGGGATGAAAAATAAGATCAATAATATCGTTAATCGCTCCTCGAGGCGTTTTCCGCTTAGCTGCTTTCAGTAGCTTGAGAATAGTGTATTCTAGGTCAAGCATATATGCGCTCCTTTATTACATCTGACACTTTAACCTTCGTTATCGTCGGTATTTCTATTTTTCCTAGTCTTATTCTGGGCTCAAAAATCTTCGATAGTTCGCTTGCAATGCTATTTAGCATATCTCCAACATCCACAAACAGTTCCCCAGTTTGTTCAGCGAGATGCTTAGATGCTTGTGCTAGATCCCCAAGATGGGTTATAACACTCTTAATACACCCAACCAACCAATCCAATGCATCTTTTAGCCAGTTCATGTGCTTAGTGGCCCAGATAATCTCGTCGAAACTCTTAAACAGTTTTCCAATATCGGGCACGTAGAATTTCTTGCCTAGAACCTCAAAGATGGTCCAAGACTTCTTAAATTTATCAACGAAGCTTGATAGCCTTATGCCTATCGCACGAAGATTATCTAATACGTGCTTCATCGCATCTGTTGTGCATTCCATATCCTTGCCTAGTTTATACATTATTGAGTTCTTGGTCTTTGTTGACCCGATGACTGCCATCGTTTTCTTAATCTCCGCTAGTCGATCCTCAATCCTTTTCTTCTTTTCGTTATAGACACTTGCTATGCTTACTGTAGCGTTCTTGAAACGCTTCATGAGTTTCTCTAGCTTCTCTACCCTCCCACGTAGATTATATAGATCTTGCGATGTCTTCTTGGTCCAATTAAAGATGAACCACAGTTTCTCCTTTGGGCTTAATCTCTCGAACTCTTCGATATCCATATGTTACTCCCTTCGCTTCTTAGTTAATTCTTCAACAGCCCTAGATACTAGTGGACCTGCTGCAGAAGCTAGGATCACAGCTGCGGGTCCCACAGCTAGTGCATCCCCTGCTACTGATAGTGCTTCAGATAGTTTAATCTTTTTGCGTTTGAATAATTTATCAAGAAGTTGTGCTATACGATGTGGAAGGCGTATGACTGGGATTCTGTGCCACGGGAATGGTTTTGGCCTTTTAGGCGGGATTTTCCTCTTGCGGATATATACTCTTCTTTTCTCAACGGGGCGCATAATTCTTTTATACTTAAGCTTCTCCTCGGCCATTTAGCCCACCTTTCAAGCCATTCTTTAATCCGACGGATAGATTCTTTGGGGAGTTCAATAATTCTTAGTCGCAATAGTATTTTTATAATTATGGTCACCAAGGTGACCAAGCCAATGCCCAATATTGTTAGCCCCCACATCCAATGGTGAGAATGTTCTCTGATTATGTTTAAGGGGAATGGAAGCTTATCTAAGAATTTGCCCCCATGGTCCAATTTCCCAAAGTCCTTTACATCATCGAATAATAAGTATATCCCACCTACGATGAGACCAACTGACGCAACTATTCCAGGAAGCTCCTCAAGGATTATCTCAGCGTTTCTATCTATATCAATGTCGAATAGGTCCTTGATCCAACTCATTTTGTTTCCCCGCGGGGAAAGTAACACCTTCTAATCATATAGTGTTACATCGGGGTCTCCGTATAATCTAAAACCATTTAGATTGCGTGATAAAGTGTAAGCGTACCATCGAGCGTAAGGCCATCGATGAGCATTCAGCTGATAAAGCCTAATGTAATATCTCATGCGATCCTTAAATGCCTCAAAGGCCCTTCCAGCCGTTTTTCCTGCTACCAAAGCCCTAACGAATTCCATCCAGGTATCGATGAAATCCTCCATGTAATTGCGTTCTGGTTTCTTATATGCGACAAAAGTATAATCGATGTTCCCAACGTATGATCTAGTACGATACTTAACTAGTGTTGGACCAAGGCGCCGTCCTGTCAGACAAGCAACAGCATAAAATATTTTAGTCTTGGGCTTTAGCCAGATATCCTGCATTGGAATCCAAATAGTAATAGGATAGATTAGTTGTCCTATCAATTTGTCAGGAAGACCATGCCCCGCATAAACAACTAGATCATAACCACTGTTGAAGGCCTTCGATAGCCACCAAGCAATCCTATTCGCTGCTAAAACAGGAAATTCATCGATTTGAGCATCTTTGCTTAGTTTTCCCTCAAGATAACACTTGACCCTCCTAATGAAAGCGAAAGTAACCCTTGTAGGCCAAGAGTCCAATGGTGCTATTAGTGCTACTTTAATCATGGACTTTCCCCGCGGGGAAACATACCTTCATACTTTATTATAGTAATAATGTATTATTATCATACTCCTCAGAGCAAGATTCGTCGAATAGTAATGCGAACACGCTTACTTTTATCAAGAGTTACTGGGCGTTTTTCGATGTCGAAAGCCCCACCACCAGCGATTATAACGTATCTTCCCCTGGGTAAGACAAATCTTGCTATTCCTGATGTATCCGTCACAGCTATTTGATGTATGCCTTTATTCTCGACTATTACATTAACTCCATAACCGACTGGTCGGCCTGTATCTCGATCAATTACTACTACCTCCAAGACTGGCATTATCCTCCACCCAAGAAAACTCTTCGAAACTCTAATACTTGTTTTTCCCACCAATGAGGCTTCTGCTTAATATATTTAAGTAACAGTAATAAGTTACGATAGCCCTCAGGGTCTGACTTCTTAATCTTATCAAGATTTTCGATAAGTTTCTTCATGAGATTTTCAGGAGTGAGAAATTCACTAACTTTGCTAGGAGCAAATCCCATGGCGAAAGCCTTAGCTGCTCCTATTACTGCGTATATCGTCTTAATTGCTTTCAACGCTGCTATATCTTTCTTGAGACGCTTCATATTGCCTTCTGCTTTATGTTTCTTAATCATTTTAATTGTATATTGCTTCCACCACTCAAGAAATCTAATAATCGTTAGTTCTTTCTCGTAGGCGATTTTCAAGAGTTCTGGGGGAACAAGAGAGGCAAATGTTGCTATTACTTCCCAGATCGCATCCTTAAACGTTTCTTTCGTTATCTGGATAGCATCTAGCTTAGTGAATGATTTACTTAAATCTAACCCGCCTAGGCTCGCCAAGATTGTATCGAACATATCTACCACACCTTCACGAATTCTTCATCTTCCTCTTTCATAGTTCTGCGTCTGGACTTTCCCCGCGGGGAAACAGTGCGTTTAGGTGCAGATGTTTCTTCGCCACTCAAGAATTCATCGATGTCTTTTAGGGCTTCTTCTAATTCTTCATCGCTCATTTCCTCAAGGCCTTCTCTTAGTTCTGATGCAATTTTGCGTCCAAGAGGCTTGAGAATTTCCTTTATAGCATCTCCAAAAATCTTGAATCCTGTTATAACTGCCTCCTTCGTGGCTTCGATTCTATCACGTTCAACTTCTTTCTCAATCTCTTTCTTGACTTCTTGGCGGACTTTCTCTCGTTCCTCAGCTAAGATCTTTTGGAGTTGATCCGCCGATATAAATCCAGGTTCAACTTTGTATCCTAACTTCCTGAGAATCTCCTTCGCCTTCTCAATATCAACCATTGGAACCTCAGCTGGTGTTAGAACCTTGAAGCCCAATTGCTCTAACGCTCTCTTCATCTCTTGGATGCTGAAGCGTTCTTTCTCGATTTTCTCAATGCGTTGAGCCAGTATCTTAATTTGATCATTAATCTTACTAACAATCTTATCCAACGCTTGAAGGAACTGTTGTGATGTCTCACGCTCGCGAGACTCCTGTAGGGTTTGTATCAATTTTTCGATTGCACCCTCAAGTCTTGATATTCTTTCTTCAATGTATTTATTTCTTGGGTCTTCTGTTTGAGGCAAAAATCTGTTCAGGATCTGTATAGCCTGTTGAGCCTTAAGAGCTTGTTCTAGTACTCTTTCGACGGGATCTTTACTCATCTTTTCTTCGTGGGCCCTAGCCATGCTGGCTAGTGCTTGAACTTTCAGTAGCTCTTTCACCTCATGAGCAGGGCTTCCTGGAGATGTTTCAACAGCATCAAGATAACTTAGTAGCTCTAAGTATTCTTTTACTTTATCTTCATCTTCGAGAATTGGGGCGAGGAATTTTCTAGCGTCTTCCTCACTTATACCTTTCAACTTAGCATATTTCTTAACTAATACTTCTGCGAGACTCATACAGCGTTCACCTTATAGCTAGCTTCTAAATTTGTAATAAGCGCAATGAATTGCTCAATAAGTTGCTTGGCCAAATCGGGATTCTTATCAGCGAGCTGAATAATCAATTCTTTGAGTTGAGAAATTGCATCCAGACGTTTTCTTAAATTCTCAAGAGCCTCTTTGAGAAGTGTATTCTCAATTCGCAATTGGTCCAATTCTCTCTTCATATCGTCAGACTGTAAATAGAATCTAAACATCTCATCGAGGAATTTATCGACTTCTTGGGCCTTTTCCTCAAAAGTGTCGCCTGGAACTATCGTGACGACATGATTCAGAACCCACTCGCCCCATTTCATGATATATTTCGTCTGCAAGTCCAGATGCTTCACAACTCTATATGTCAGCTTTTGCTCTACTGCTTTGGTAACTTTACGCTCCAGATTATCCGCAACGGCCTTGGCTATTTTATCATCCTGACTACTAGTATTAGGTCCTCGACTACTCTGACTACCTTGACTAGAAGTAGTCTTTGGCTTAATAGTGGTGGCCTTCTCGGCCAACATGTCTTGATATTTATCCCTCTCAAACTTATAAATATAGTGAAGCTCCTCAGCCAACTTCTTTAACTTATCATCAATCTTTACATTCCTAACCTTGCCTCCTTCCTTTTTCTGCACGTAATAATACTTACCCTTCCTCGTGATGGCCCACCCATCCAAAAGATAACTCCAAAGCTCCTCCTCACTTCTAATTGGCATCATTTGGTCACCTTGGTGAACACATAGTTAAATAAGTTAAAGTCATGCTATACATAGTAGTTTATACACAATTTAACTACTTGGTTCACAGGTGTTGACCAAAATGGGGGATACCCCCCGTTTCCCCGCGGGGAAAGATTTGCTATATATTAGTCATGGGATAATATATTGCAAGAGGTGAATATATTATGCCGAGGAAGAGAAAGAAAGCCCCAAAGACATTCAAGAGTGAGTTCTGTAAGCGTTGGAGAGAGGTCTGTGAGGTTTATCCGTGGCTCGACAAATATGCCGCTAGGCTTCCACCAGAAAAGATATCATTGTTAGAGGAATTAATGGCACAATGGCCAGACCTTCTCGAAGATGTTGAGGAGGGTAAAATAACGTTCGAAGAAGCATTGCGAATGTTCGAGGAGAAGAAGAGAGAAATCGAGGAATTCCTTAGGCGCTACTCACCGCCCTTAGAAGTTCGAAAAATCTTGGAAGATCCAATGGTCCACATTCACATCAAAGAAGAAGTGATGAGAGATTATCTTGAGTCTCTCAAAAAGCCTCCAGAGCGTAAAGAAGTAGTAAGAAGAAAGCTTCCAGAGCGTCCTGTGGCTGTAGAGGCGTATTTAATTCCAACCGAGCGTGATGTATATTATAGCACTGAAGATGAAATAAGTCTTGCGAAGAGACTACTCCAAGAACAACACGGAATAAAAGCAGAAAAGATAGACTTCATCATAAGATCTGACAGAGAGTGGCAAGTAATAGGAATTGATGTTTATGGAAGGCCTTTCTGCGTGACAATAAAAGTGTAGTTGGTAAACATGGTGAACACAACTTTAAATACCCCGCTAACAAGTAATATATAGTATTTCCTGCTCGGTGATTATATGAGCGTAACCGTGAATGTTGAAAAAATCAAAGGTAAGTGGAAGAGAAAGTGGGAATCTGCTGTTAAAGATCCTGCAATCGCTCAGGATATAATGGAAGCGAAAGCCGACTGGCAAGTTAATGCAGCAGCAAAAGAGGACGAGTGGTTCAAGGAAATCCAGAGTGCCTACAAAGAGCACAAATTCTCAAAAGGTATCCTAAGACCTGGTAAGGCCGACGAGTGGGCCAAAGAAACAATCAAGGGCCTTAGAGAGAAGGCAGAGAGAGGCCTTGATAGAGATGATGTCGACAGATTTGTCAAGAACGCTATGCCATACATCAGCCTTGTGAAGTACGCAAAAGCTAGATTCAACAAGATCAAGTGGCCCGATCCAGCTACTAAAGCTAAGCATTGGATCGATTTAGTAATGCTATTAAAAATCGCCAAAGGTGCTCCTGAGAAAGTAAGTGAAGTCAGGAGCAAAATCGAAGAACTATTAAGCAAGTGGGAATCAGAATACGGTATCGCAGAAGCACTCAAAGCTGCAGGAGTACCTGCTTCATAAATTATTTTATTTTGGTGATAAGTTGTGGCCGCTGAATTAGGCCCAAAACCATTCAAAATAACATCCATAACACAAATATTCGACCCAGTGCTAGATTTCTTTGCAAAGTTAGGCGGATTCACAGGAGCCGAAGCTGAATCATACAAGGCCACGGTTGGAGCTAACTTTCTGGCATGGCTAGGAGACTTAGCGACCGATTGGTTAGCTAAAGGTGCTATTAATAGGGCAATAAAGGCCCTTGGAGCTTTTGCTGCTGGAATAACTTGCCTGTTAGCTAAAGATATTCCTTCGAGGCTAAAGCATGAATTAGCAACAATCTCATCGTACTTGGCAACGCGGGCAATACACTTTTCCCCGCGGGGAAGGAGACTAGCCGCCGAAGAAGTTGAGCAACTGAGAAAGATTGGCGAAGCTTTGGCTAGAGGAGATTTCGAGAGTGCTGCTAAGTTAGCCTTCACTCAACCCGAGGAATTGTCAGCGTTCTTTGAAGAAATGTTGGGCGCCTTTGCGCAAGAGAAAGAGTTCAAGAAAACATTGAGCCCTGAGGAAGAGGAAATCATCGAGGAAGAAGAACTAGGCGAAGAGGAACTCAAAAAAGAAGAAAAGGAACTCGAAGAAGAATACGTTCACTTGGCATAAATTTGATTTCTGTTTTTTCTTTCCCTCTTTCTCGCTTTTTCTGTACTCATATAATAATACATTATTATAGTAATAATGTATGAAGGTATGTTTCCCCGCGGGGAAACTCGGCTATTAGTATACCTTTACGGACTCGGTCTCGAATACTTGCAATTTCTTTACTTTCTCATACATATTGATTAACTTGAGAAGTGCTTCCTCGTACGTTTCTGCATTAAGCTCTGCAGCAACTCTCTTAAACATTTGCTTAGTCGTGGGAGTGCATCTTATAACAATACGATCAATACGCATCTTCTTAAGAAACTCGGGATCTCTCCATAAACCCCATACTTCGCTCATATGGTCACCAACCGTGAACCATACCAAATAAACCAAGGTTCACTCGGTAAACATGGTAAATTACTATATAAATACTTTTGGTTCACTTGGTAAACACATAATTAAATAGCCCTCACACGAATTATTAATAGCAATTCGCCTCGGTGAAATGAATGGCAGCTGAGGCCGAAATGGAGGAGACTCTCACACCCGAGGAAGTTTTGACGATTGAGAAAGAGATCCTGACTTTTATAAGTGAAACTGAAGAGGAAATCTTGCCAGCTTGGCGAAGAAGGCGCAGATGGGCTAGAGCGCACGCTGCTCGAAGATTCAGGCGCAGAACTGGAATATCCTACAAGAGAATGATTCAAAGAGACATCATGCCAAAAACCGACCTCTCAAGTGACACGGCACCTTTCGCAGCAGAGAAGTGGGAAAGAAGTGTAACGGCCTCTGCTAATTCCTGGGCACTTTGGATTGACAAAGAACTGGAAGAAGATAAGTCAGCTCTATTCGATGGAATTGTCCTTCATGATTTGACAGATCAGAAGTTCACATTTGTGCGATTCTGGCTAGGGACTTCTGCTGTTAAGGCGATTTATTCCTTAACAAAGGCCTATAAGTCAAGAGAGCCCATCATAAGATTCAGGACTCCTATCAAGTATGATCCCAAGGAGCACATCAGAATTGAGGTTTACACGACCATGGCCAATCCTACAATCGACCTAGAATTAACTGGAGTAATCACAGAACCTGTCGGCAAGACCATAGGCAAACCAGCAGGCGAATGAACCCTTAATTCCTTTTTTCTGGTGATGTAGATGGCTTACATCGTAATTAGAGGAAGAGATTTTGGTCCAGGATTCGCAATAACAATACTTAATATTAGTGGACCAAGCTCCTATGACGCTACAAATGGATTTAAGATTGATATGAAGAATTATGGGATGGCTAAAGTACACTATGCCCTAGCTAAGATTAGGGAAGCAGGGGCGTATCAAGTCGAGATTGTATCAATATCAGGATCTGAAATCACAATGAGATTTTACACTATTGCAGCTGATACCACAACGGGGGAAATAAGTCCCACGGAAGTTTCCAATGGAACAGACCTATCATCACTAACGGTAGAACTAGTCGTTCTAGGCCAGTAAGGTGATGTTATTGTCTTCTAACTCTTTTTTTGATAACTGGATTAAGCGCTTGCGTACAGAAATGACAGCGAACACGTTTAGACAAGCTCTAATTGCAATCTTTGAGCACTTAAAGAATGTCAAAGGTTTCCCCGCGGGGAAAGTCGAGGAACTCCAGTCAGCAATGAAGAAATTAGACGATGAAATTAAGAAAGTCAAAAGAGAGATATCAACTCTCAAGACTAAGATAAATAGATTAAGTGAGATAATTACGAATCTAATGAAAGCTTTGGGTGAGAGCTAATGAGCGAGAATAAGATCGAGAGTTTGTGGCAAAGGATAAAGAAAAAGCTCGGCGGGCATGATTATAGTGACGATCTTCAGAAGACAGAATTAACGCTAAGGGAAATATCAAAATTATTCGAAAGCAGAAGTGCTGTATTTTGGGCACTCAACGGAGCAGCAAGCATGACAATGACCTTCTATATGCGTTTTGGGCAATTATTAATACTGATCGATTATGTGATCATATTCGCAATATCGTTCTTCATAGTGTTATGTAGCATACTAGCGTATGAGAGAGGAAAGATGCCATTCAAGGGCAAAATGGTTACACTAGCATCAATAGCGTCTGACAGGATTTATGCTATAGCTAAAGCAACTGCAGAGGCTTTGGCAGATGGAAGATTAACTCCTGAGGATGTTGCTAAGATTATAGCAGCTGTTAGGGGAGGTGGTAAGCAATGAAGTTCCCACCAGTTGCAAAACCTGGGGATTTTGTCAAGTTTTGGCCGTGGGATATATACGCAAAAGTTGTTGCGCTAGAGTCCGTTCCTGGGATCGTCATTGACTTTGGTGCCATAACGGCTGGACAAAGCATCACGAAACATTCAAGCGAAGACCCGTTGAGAAAATTATTGATGCCAGACTCACATTTTGCTCAGTACAGGATATTCATAGTAACCTCCAATGTCGAGATAGAATTATATCAGCCTCCAGCAAACGCTAGGTGGACAACGAGACATTATGTATTAACAATCAAAAGATTTGATTTCTTGAGCGATTTTGAAAGATTTTGGACCGAGATCTATGGACCAATGACAGAGTTCTTTGTTCTCGAGAACAAGCCAGATTTTAAGATGATAATTAAAAACGTTGGAACATCAGATCTAACGGAGTCGAAAGTCCTGTTTCTCGGATGGAAATTCAAAGTCGAACGAATTACCTTTACTCCTGAAAAATATATCACAATACCTATCAGCGCATTCGGTCCAGGACCATCAATCTATCAAGCACCATCCAAGCCAACAGAAGTAACGCCTCCAACAAAAGTCTAGATCTTTCTCTTTTTTCTCATAGTGTGATAGTAATACATTATTATTATAATAATGTATGAATGTATGATTCCCCGCGGGGAAACGGATGGGTGTTTATAGACTTATTATTAAAGGCGACAAAATACGCACAAATGAAGAGATTGTATTCCCAATAACATATTACACTTTAAGAATAGTCGATATGTGGCCTCCTGGGTTTTTTAAAATCGCTGTAAATCAGCCCGACAATGTGTTAGATCCTAGCATTGATAATGTGTATATAAGTGAGAAAGGCATAACGAGAATATTTATCACGAACGGTTTGCTATCAACAGCATACGTAATAATAGAATTGAGCACAGCTAAGGTTCAGGTACCAGCATTAATGTATTATGATCACTTCGTATTTCGTGCAACAGAGCTAGCCCCAGAACGTTCTAAAGAGCCAGGCCCCGACGGCGTGGGGCCCTCAGTAAGGATTGAAGGAACATATGAAATTAGTTTTTCGTTTCAAGATTTCCCCCGACTACGTTACATACTTTGGCAATCCAAAGGTACGGGAACAGTTGCATTTACTATTAAGCACAATAATGTTGTTATCGGCTCAGAAACGCTTTATTATACTAATATAAATGGTTGGGTTGAACAGGCAACACCACTCCAAACAACGCGTATAAATCATGTATCGATGAAGTTTGAAGTTTCCCTCGGTGATAAAATGGATCTTGCGAGTATATATGTGATAGACGCGGCGAAGAAGGCCCCCCCAAGGACAATCATAGTGCGGAATGTAGATTTAACAAACCCGTATGCATCGGTCGTCTGGACTCTCTTGAACGAAAAAATACTAATATATATATCGGCAGATGGTGATGTTACACTAGATGTAAGTCTACTAGATTCAGGAACAAATGAAGTGTATAAATATTCTGTCACGGGGAGTGACATTAGACTTGAGTTGTTGGTTCCATCGGCTTATGTTGGAATTGCAGTTACAGCTGTTACTGCTACAACTGCAAATATATGTGTTAAGGTGATATGAATGAGTGTATCGAGAAGAGAGCCTGGTTATGATATTTCAGTCTCGATTAAGCAAGCGGATATTCAAATTGGAGCCGTGGAAGTGAAGGATGCTACAACTGACAATCGCTTGGAGGTTGACACATTTGGACGTTCTGCTGCATTTCTGAAGCCCTTAGCGATTAAAACAGGGGAATTTGTCGTGAGTAAAGATTCGGCGGCTAGTGTTACGCTTAGCCTGACTGCTAAACATAAAATTGTTGTTTTAGTAACTTGCAGAGAAAGTTACTCTGGTAGGCCGCTACCAGCAACAATAGTGCAAATTAACTTACTTGCATATATGGACAGATGTACAATAGAGAGACCATTTGCAACACATGTGTATGCATCATTTGACTATGCTGGTAGCGATAGTATACTTAAAATATATGCAAAAAATTACCACCTTGGGGTAGATCTTGCTGTTAGATATAAAGTTATAGTGTGGTGATGTATATGCCAACGGAGGCCGTTGCGGCAAATACTATTAAAACTGTTACTGTGAAAAAGATAATTATCAAGCCTCTGGCCCTAGGCGAAGAATTGAAGATTACTGACGAGAGCGATAATATTTTGGTGAGAGGTCTGGCGATAGCAGAAGTGAGTTTTGAGTTCCCAGAACCAAAAGTATTTACATTCAAGTGTAATGTAGATGCTGAGGTGACGTATGAGTGACAACAATATCAGCTGTGCATTTTGTCGAGATAAAGTTCACGATATTCAACTTCTCTCAAACGGGCATAACAATCGCAGACACTACAAAACCTGAGTCTCCTCAAATATCAACAACGCACACAATCGTAGAGAAGACCACGATTGGACCAGCAGGACTTTTCGACGGAACAAGATTTATCTGGATCAAGAAAACAACATATAAAATTACATTTAGTGCGACAAATTCTGACACAGTGGATCACACGTTGTACTACGAGATATATCTTGCGGGAAGCTTAGCTAAATCTGGGAGCTTTGTTGTTACAGCGGGTGGAAGCGAAACAAGCGTCGAAGTTGCTTCTCTCGCCCCGTCGGGAAATACAGTATCAATCGAAATATACATGTGGGCTGACGCCGCAAATGTGATAACAGTTGATGTGTCAATCGATGGGGGCGTAGGAACAGAAACAACAACAGACGACGAGATTATAAGAGTGCAACTCGGAGGAGACATGACAATCTACGCCAGTTTCTCGGCCACGGGAACCGCTACGTACACGTGGACTCTACAAGCAGTACTTAGTAACACTCGAATAGCATACTACACGAATGACGATCTTGTGTTTGTAGCTCCTGCTCCACCGCTAAAACTATTGTTGAGAACAGATACATCTGGAGAGATTGCTATATGTAAATCAATTATTGTTATATCTAAAAACTGGTGAGGACTATGTATTTGCGGGGGGTAAATAAAACCCCATATGGAGCCCTGAGCGTAGATACATTTTATTATCTAAATAGTTTCTCGGGGGAATTTCAAGCTGATTCTGGAGGGAACATCTCGCAAATAATATTGACGCCTTCGTCAGGCAAGAAGTTAGTGATATTCATAACACACATGGTTACTGATAGTGCATCAGGAGAAATAGCACTAAAATTCGCAACATCGAATAAACTAGTTGCTAAATTTTACCCAATCAGATTCTCACGCACTGGAATGATATATAACAAAGTCGAGGGAGCAATAGATGAAGCATTAACTCTAGAAGCTACTGATTTAGATCCTTTGTCTAAAGTATTCGTAGTTGTATTATATAAGGAGGTGTAAAATATGCCCGCTAAGCGTTTGTGGGATAAAGCTACTGTTTCGGCTGGGGATTATGTAATCCTAGACGCTAGACATTATGTAAATGGATTTATTTGGTATGTTGAGGTCGATGGTCCAGTAAACATCAGTGTGTATGGGAGTATTGACCAAACCAATTGGCGGCCGATTGGTACTGTATCATTTTCAGATGCAGGGAGTACTACAGTGGATTTCACGGATTGGCGTGGGCAATGGTTATTTTACAAGTTTGTTGTTGATGCTTCCGTTACAATTACTCTTGAAGTTTCGGGCAAGTAGGTGATAGATGTGGCGACATTAAATGATATAAGAAATTCAATACAATCTCGGCCTGGGTATTTGGGTCACATTGAGTATATAGATCCCATCAACGAAACTGATGTTCTCGTGACGTTTGAAATATATCAGGCAACGAGAAGAGGGACACGGTTCGTCATAGATTATTTAGTAGTATATGTAAAGAACTACGGAACAGAGAACGAAACAGCATTACTCAGCGAAAACATAAATATTAACTACGTATTAACACCAGGAAGACGACATCCCGTCAAAGAAAAGCCAGAGGAGCGTGGAAGAGGTGTGACGTGGATCCCTGCATGAGGTGATAATATGACGAGTATAGCTGAAGAGATTGATAAAATTATCGAAGACCTAGAAGCTCAAGGAAACACAATACTGAATGTTGAAGTTCAAATTCTTAGTGCTCTCAAGCGCAAGATTATAATTATATACAAAACTCCCGATGGTACGATTAATACTATCGAGAAATGCTATATATATACTGATGTGAATCAATTGGTTGAGGTACAATGCTAAAGCGTACTATTCGCTCGATATTTCAATTTCTGTTTTTTCTAATTCTTCATCTTGCTATATATAGTGTATGTCCTCACTTTCCCCGCGGGGAAAGTTCAGACTGCGATTAATATATTACGTGTTCTTGGCCTTACCTTGACAAAGATCATGCGTTTCTTGTCTCTAAATATGCAGCTAGGGCAGAAAACTACTGTGTGATACTCCATCGTGATCTTATCTAATGTGAATTCTCTACCACAGTAAGGACAACGATATAAGCTCTTAGCTTTCTCAGTATTTGCTTTGTCTTTCATATCACTTCTACCTCATAACGTTCCTTCGAGTCAACTATAATCTTCTTGATCCGTCCTAGCGGATCATATTCGTACTCTATCGATGCGCTATCAATAGTTACATCGAACAGTTCCTCAATCTTCTTGAGAAATAGCTTCTTAGATCTAACAGATAGTTGTAGCAATTTTGAGAATGTTATCGCATCCACTTTCCGCCTATGAACCGTGGTTATATCAATATATTTACATAGGGTCATCCTTCCCCGCGGGGAAACTTCTCTAGAGAAAAAGAGTATATGAAAAGTTGAAATATAAAAAGATTGCGATTACGACTCTTCTTGCGAGCCTACAATTCTTACCTTGTTGCCTTGTAGAGTGTACCCAGTCAAGTGTCCGTTTTCATCCTTGAGAACATCGATAGATTCCAGAGTTTTGATTATGATTATGCGCTCGTAGGGTTTCTCGAACTCAACTATTACGCAATTATCTGTTTTACGCATGCGCAATTAGGTCCACCACTCTAATTCGTTCTCCAATTCCTCAATAAGCTCCTGAATTTTCTCTAGCTTCTCTAGGATCGCTTCAATGTATGCTCTCGCTTCGGGTATAGTCTTTAGTAGCTTCAACGCTTGGTGGACATCACAACCCTTATCGAGTTCCTTCGGCACGAATATTATTTTATTATGAGTAATAATTGCGTTATGGTCCTTCAGCATTTCCTTGTAACGCTTAAATACTTCACTGAGCGTTCCTTGCTCTTTCTTCTTCTTAACTAGATCATACACTTCAACTGTTATTACACTCACTCTTTTTCACCGGCCAGAAGTAAAACGACATGCCTTTGAATGCCTCGAACTTCACCTACATCACCTTCTTAGCTACTTCTAGCAATATCTTTAACTCATCGTCTAATTCTTTGTCCTGTGCTAAGTACTTCAGTAGTTTGATAATCATCGTTATTATCTTCGAGACACTAATTTGCTTCTTCAACTCAACCGTGAGAAATCCGCTTAGCTTCATGATATATTCATAATCTTCGTCAGGAATATGGATCGTGGTCCTCATGATTTACCACCACCCAGGAGGCCTTAAATCGTGCAATTTCTTACCGAATTCTTTGATTTTCTCTTCTAATTCTCGAAGTATGTCTTTCGCTAAGTTATAGCTACCAGTGATTATATAGTGCTTAACGTCCTTTATCCTCTCGAAATACTCGCCTCTGAATTTCTTGTATTCCTCCTCATATTCATCAATGGCCTTGAGTCTCTCGTTGAGTTCTTGGATCTCCTTCTTTAATCGTTCCCTTTGCTCCTTAGCCTTCTCAATATTAGGACCAAGAGCCTCGGCACAAGCAGTTGGGATCAAGTCTATTTGTTCTAGACACGCTAATGTCTTAGCTTTTTCAGCAATCTTATTATCTATAAAGTCCCTGTATTCGTCGAGTTTTCCAGGTCCTTTTTTGGGATATATTGCAGAATCGAGCTCATGGAATATTGCCCTAACGCTAGCGTACAGCTGTAGACATTCATTTATTTCCAAGAGTTCCTCGAACGCCTTTATCATTACCTCTTTTTCGTTTTCTCCATCCTCAATTTCATATTCATATAACAACCTTAGATTCTCATACTGGCCCCAATTGAAAACCCGACCTATAGCAATCCGCCTAATCTTCGCCATATCCACACCCTTTTGGACTGTAATAACTTGTGATATTATCATATTAATCGAGTGTGAGTCGGTAAGAAGTAGCGAATTATGCAACGAAACGCATCCAGAGGCGAGAATGAGACGTAATAATATATTACATTAATAATATATGAAATTATGACACTTTCCCCGCGGGGAAACCCCATGTGCATTTAATGACAAAAGAAATAGCGAATAAGAATAGCAAAGATTGAAGAATTAGAAGCCAGAAACGAGGCGGAGTAAAAAAATAATAAGATTAAGGCTTAGCTAGAATTAGCGCCTTGAGTTCCTCGTCCTGTAAGTCCCAAATAGATTCTATACTGTGATTATGTATAAGCTTGAGAAACCTAACGAGCAAGCTTATGACATTACTAATATTATATTGCTTGCGCCTCATGGTGGTGAGTTTTGCTGCTACTAGAAGTAGATACTGATAATCGCTAGGATCTAGATAAATAGAAGTCCTCTTGCCCATAGAACCACCAAAAAAAGAAGAGAAAGAGATTAATCGTAGCGTACTCTGGACTCACCAGTAGTTCTTTCCAGTAATTCGACCTGTCTTCTCTTTAACTCTAGGTACTGTTCATATAATTTCGTCTGGTTCTCTAGGATCTTGGCGAGTAATGCTATGAAATTTTCTAATCCTGATACTGCTTTCCTTGATTCCTCTATTGAAACCCTAGTATTTAATTGATGTGCAAACTCCTCTGCGCCTCTTAATGCATCTTCGAATGATAATGCTGAATACGTTGGAGCAGCAGGATGTCCATGTCTATGTCTAGTAGTTTGTATTATGTCAGCTGGGTTTGGTAAATCTACTCTTTCCCAATATTTAATAACTCTTATGATGTATATGGTCTCTCCCGAGCTTGGGTCTCTCGTTTGTGCTGGACCTACAGCATAAGGTTTATCTTCTCTAATGCATAATGCTTCTAGTTGTTTTGGCCCCCATTGAGGAGACAATAATTCCCTAACTACAATGACATTATCGAGTACCTCGTAGTTTGATGGTGGTTCGGGGATATTTCTAGCGAAAGATTCGATAGCAGCAAGGTCCAAATTATATATAGCACGAAGAGTATCACTCATGTTACTTCTAACGCCCCAATCGATACCCAATGAAAGTCTAAATAGCCTTTCTCTATTCTCTTGGAAGAATTTACGATTAATTAATGCTGAATCCCTATCACATAATGCTCCAGCATAAGTTAATAATCTAACAGTTTCATCTTCTGGATCACTAACATTCCCAGTTGCGCAATAATTGTTTAGCTCTAATGCACTCCTAAAATGTACATATTTGACAAACCCAGGAATAGCGGAAACATAAGGCAAATTCGTGTCGTGATGATCAAGATATACGATATTAACATATTTATGAATCATCCTTGCATTGTTGAAAAGTATGTGAAATCCCCTCATGAACATGTCAGTATCTAGCAAGTTTATAGGTATGTCGACAACGTAAATATTGCGTTGTAACAGAATAGTTCTGTCTACTTGTTCTATTAATCGGTGAAAGTTTTTGGGATCCGTCAATGGATAGCTACACACAATAAAATTAGGCGGAATACCTAACCGGCGGGCCAATAAAGCACCCGCCGTTGCTCCGTGACCATCGAAATGAGATATAACCGTTGACATATTCTCACCCGATAATAATTTGTGATTGTCATAATTTATTACTTTATTACATTTATAAAGAATGGTAATACTGTGGGATTACGATCAGAGCACCCGTACTTCATCACATTCAGCGCTCTGAGGCCTCATCATCCCAATAGTAAAAAGTAAAAAGAAATCGAGAATTTATTTGACATAGTAAAAAAATAGAGGAAGAAATTTTTACAAAACCAGTTGCCTAGAGATTTCTTGCAAGTACTGGGTCCTTAGTTTCCTTTACACGCTTAATTATATCACTTACGTACTTATCAGGATTAACTACTATACTCATAGTAGAATCGCCTCTTGAATATTTCATCTATTTTCTTATCTTTAAGTAACTCAAGGAGTAATCTACGAATAGCATCACGTATTAATGAGCTGCGACTAACATATACTCCTCTCTCGACAAGATAATCTATTATATTTAGTATTTCTCGAGGAAGCTTGATACTAATAACTTTCAGTTCCCAACCGCTCATAGAACCACCGAGAAAAAGAGAAAAAGGGATCTAGAGTAGGTCCTCAATCTCATTCATGAAGCGTCGTATAACGTTTCTCTCGCTCTCTAAGTCTTTTGGCAAGGCCTTTTTAAGTAAGTGTAGATCGTGAAGTACGCGCACTAGTTGACTTGGAGTATTGCTGTTTGCTATTCGGTGTATTATATTATCAATTGCGTTTCTTAGGTCCTCACTCTTAACCAAATCCCAAAGGCTTGACAAATAACATATGAGGCGACCCTTAAGCAATTCAAACTCAATTCCTCCTGGGGTTGGCATCCCGATATCACCCGAGTAGTACTGTCTATTCTTATTATAGATTATTGTCTTTATTTTGTTTACGTATATACAAGACAGAGTGAAGACAGAACTTTCCCCGCGGGGAAACTAGCGTAATACGTCTATTCCCAGAGAAGATATATGTCTTGAGTTTATATAGACTAGAATAAGACGTATAGTAATGTAATATTACATGCGCACGAGAATAGCGAGAAAGAGAGAATTAAGATTTCTCAGAAAAATGTGAACTGAAGTGTGAGAGAAATCTCTGCTTCGCTTTCTCGAAATCTCTTGTGAACAGA
>Ga0190313_1000354_pt1 | contig 27841 bp, 20 predicted proteins | sample 4870071011_MG_FD_169989 | JGI IMG/M metagenome (GOLD analysis project Ga0190313, IMG submission 169989) | Hydrothermal vent sediment bacterial communities from Southern Trench, Guaymas Basin, Mexico - 4870-07-10-11_MG | ecosystem: Environmental > Aquatic > Marine > Hydrothermal vents > Sediment ... | reverse complement strand
GTTTTATTTAAAACTATGTGTTATAAATAAAACAAGTTCCCAGTGTAAAAAAAACTAAAGTTTAGATTCTAAATAAAGTGACAAAGATGCCGGAATTTATAATAATCCCTTCTGTTTTTTCAATATTTTAACTGTTTCTTTTATTTCCGAATCAGATACGGTTTTTCGCAGCTTCTCCATCTCATACATAACTTCCGCAAAGCGGATCCCCTCTGCAGCACTTATCCACTCCAGACGAAGTCTTTCTGACCTGATCCCGATTTTATCCATTTTTTTTCTTACTTTGTTTATTCTTTTTTCAGTCCAGTGATTGGCATCTATGTAATGGCAATCTCCAATATGACATCCACTCACAAGGACCACAGGGGCTCTTTTGAAAAAAGACTGCCATATGAATCTTTCATCCACCCGGCCGGAACACATGGTTCTTATTAAACGCACATTTGAAGGATACTGAATCCTGGAGACTCCGGCATAATCGGCTCCTGCATAGGAACACCAGTTACACGCAAAGGTTAAAATCTTTTCTTCAGGATCATCTTCCAGCATGGCATCAACCTGCATAAGAATCTGTTCATCAGTAAAATGATTCATCACTATGGCGCCAAACCTGCATTCAGCAGCACATGTTCCGCAGCCCGCACATGCAGCGGTATTAACAATAGCAGGGGTCTTTTTCTTCACATTAACAGTTATTGCATTATAGGGGCAAACCTCGGCACATTTTCCACATGCCTTGCAATGGTCTTCAATAACAAGGGATGTAATAGGTTCTGCTGTTATCTCCCCTTTATGCATTAACCTGATAGCCCGAGCTGCCGCTGCAGAGCCCTGGGTTACACTCTCCTTAATGTCCTTTGGTCCTTCAGCACATCCAGCATAAAAGACTCCCCTGGTTGCCGCGTCCACAGGCTGCAGTTTTGGATGAGCCTCAAGAAAAAAACCATCAGGAGTCAGCTGGAGACCGAGCATCTCCTGAATTTTTTGAGTGCTTGAAGCCGGTTTCAGACCCACAGCAAGAACCAGCATGTCGAGATCATGAAATTCAATTTTTTCAGTGGCGGTATTTTCAACCACCACTCTTAAACTTTTATCACCAAGCTCATCAACTGTACCTGGAAGACCCCGTATATAATGAGTTCCCGATTTTCTCGACCTTGTAAAAAGATCTTCAAATCCCTTTCCAAAGGCTCGGATATCTATGTAAAAAACCTTAATCTCAATATCAGGATAATGTTCCTTAATAACAAGAGTGCTTTTTATAGTATTCATACAACATATATTAGAACAGTAAGCAGCCCCCTTTAATGAAGATCTGGAGCCTACACACTGGATAAAACCTACTGTTTTAGGGCGCTTTCCATCAGTGGGGCGTATAAGTTCACCCTTTGAAGGCCCCCCGGCATTTACCAGCCGTTCAAATTCAAGACTTGTTAAGACATTATTGAACCTTGTATATCCATATTCATCAAGTTCTGTTGGATCATAGGGTTCCATCCCTGTTGCAACAACAATGGAACCGACATTCTCAATGAATTCTTCATCCGACATGTGAAAATCTATACATCCTTTTTCGCATGCATCAAAACATTTTGCGCAAACCGAGGGATTATGCCCTAAACATTCATGCATATTTAAAACATAGGATGAAGGAACAGCCTGGGGAAAAGGTATAAATATCGCCCTTCTGGATGAAAGGCCCACATCAAACTCACCTGGCCGGACAACGGGACAGACCCTGGCACAGTCACCACATGCCGTACACTCATCTTCTTTTACAAATCGGGCTTTTTTTACAATTCTAACATCAAAATTACCAACTTGCCCCTTAACCTCAGCCACTTCACTTAAAGTATAAACTTTTATGCGGGGATGCCGACCGACATCCGTCATCTTGGGACCGAGAATTCAGATGGAGCAATCCATGGTTGGAAAAGTTTTGTCAATCTGGGCCATGACTCCTCCTATGGAAGGAGTTTTTTCAACAATAACCACTTCATACCCACTATCAGCCAAATCAAGTGCCGTTTGTATGCCGGCAATGCCTCCTCCAATAACCAGAGTCCGCTTTGTAAGGGGAAAAGTTTCCTCAAAAAGGGGGACAAGAAGGCGAATCCTTGCCACCGACATTTTAACCAGATCTATCCCCTTTAAAGTTGCAGCATCATGCTCTTTCATATGAACCCAGCTGCATTGTTCACGGAGATTAGCCATTTCCAGAAGATAAGGATTCAATCCTGCTGAAATCATCATCTGCCTAAAAGTCGATTCATGAAGTCTTGGGGAACAGGAAGCCACAACAATACGATCAAGATCATATTCAGCAATATCATCTTTTATTTCCTGCTGCCCTGGTTCGGAACATGCGTAAATAATATCTTTGGATATAACAACATCTGATAAATCTGCTGCAGCCTCTGCCACTTCTTTACAGTTTACGGTCTGCGCAATATTTAATCCGCAATGACAGACATAAACACCTATGCGCACCTGATGCTGTCCCTTTTCCTCAACCGCTAAATTTATTACTTGCATTAAAATTACTCCCAGTAAATAGTTTTAGCTATAACAGATGTCAAATCCATCATATCAATTTTTATTTTCTCTCCATAAAAAGGATCTTCCATGGCACATTTGAAATGGATTTGGCATTTTGGGCATGAGGTGATCAAAAGATCACTCTGGGTTTCCTGAACCTGTGTAAGACGCATCACCTGCAGAGCCTTGGTATATGAATCGCAACCTGTCCATGCGCTATTACCGCAACAAACGGCCGCAGTCCCTGAAAATCGCATTTCAGTAAATTTTTTTGGATTTAAACGATCAATCAACGATCCAGGCAGATTACCCATATCTGTAAACCTGCAAAGACGGCAGGAATCCTGATAGGTTATATTTTTATCAAATTTCTTAAAACCCACAGGCCCTTTGCCGATCTCTTTTTCAAGAAAATCATATAAATGGGTTACCTTAAAATTCAAATCAATTCCATATTTTTTATAATCGGTGGCCAGGGTTGTATAACATTCCGGACAGGCGGTAATTACCTCTTCGACACCCATATTTTCTATCAACTCAACATTTTTTTTTGCTAATTTTATAAAATTAGCCTTATCCCCCGACCAAAGAAGGTCATGACCACAACACCGTTCAGCATCAAGAAGAGCGGGCTGAACATCAAAAAAATTTAACAGATAAAGGGCATCGGTCAAAATATCGCGCGTGTTCACATCTAAAAACTTTCTAAAAAATATGTCAAAGTAGGGGGCACAGCCTCCGAAAAAAAGTACTTTGCTCTTTTGGTCATGCTCAATGGTTTTCGGAAGCCAGTCCCAATGCTTTATTTTCAAATCCGGTGATGTCATTGTACGCATCAGTTTATGAAAAAAACCTCCATGGGCCTCTATTTTCTTATCCTTTCTATCATTAAACACAGATCGGATATTTCGAATAAAATCTGGAAAATCAACAGAAGCAAGACACCTGTCACGGCACAAACCGCATGTCAAACATGACCAGACATTATTTTTGACTGAATCATAATCAACATTTAAGGAACTAATGGAGTTTGCAAGTGCCCTTGGAGAGAAAGGCTTTCCAATAATAGAAACAGGACAGGCCGAGGTACATTTCCCGCAATCCTGACAAGCAAAGAGATTATGGGATAACGCAATCTCCTTTAACGCCGGCGTAAAATCGACATCTGCCTCGGGCTTTTCCGCCGGTATTACCGGACTTGGACCGATTTCTCTAATTTCATCACAGAAATTTTCCAGAAATCGGAGCATTCTATCCGATTCATCGGGGAGGAATGTGGCATGCTGGAGCCGCTCCTTACCTATCCCGACAAGATCGAGTATATTACGCATGTCGCTGGTATTCTCCGAAGCCGTAGCAGTTCCACTTCCATATCTACATGATCCCGAGGTGCACCCCACAAGGGCAACTCCATCTGCCCCCTTTTCAAAGGCATTTATCAGAAGGGCTTTACTGATTCTCCCGGCACAGGGTATACGAACCATCTTTATACCAGGAGGTATTACTCCCCCCATATCCTGAAGTTTCTGAAAAGCGGCGTATGGTCCCCAGTTGCACAAAAATAATAAAATTTTATATTGTTCCATCTTCTTATTCTTCTAGTAATTCCTCTAATGACTGTTCAAGAAAACCCTGATTACGATAAGGGCTGTCAGCAGCGTTTGAAGGACAAACAGATATACAGTTGCCGCAGCCTTTACAGGTAGCTTCGTCCACAGATGCACACCACCCATGAATAGAGTTGGGGCATAATGTTATTGCCTGATAAGGGCAGACACGAATACAGCGCCCACATCCCCTGCACAAATCTTCATTAACAACAACAACAAACCCCTTACTCTGTCGTGGTCCCAATGGCATAATAGCTGCGGCCTGTACGGCTGCTGCAGCCCCTTTTTTACGATTTGAAATATTAACACCAGGGGGATCAGAAAGAAAAAGACCGGCGATTGAGGTGGACCCGGGATAAAAAAACGGAATTCCAGGGGTACCCTCATTTTGCATGAAAGCGTGCATCGGCCTGGAAGGAAGTTTTTCATTAATAATAAATGGAATCTTTTTCCGGGATTTCTCCCCAAGGATAATGGCTCCTGCCTGAATTACCTGCTTAAACTCACCTTTTTCAACAGATATTTGAAAATCTCCAAGACATCCGCTTAACCTGGTAATGGCATAATCTTCAAAAATCTGAATATTGGGGTGATTGGGAAATTCAGTCAGCCCATTGTTTAAGATCGGAAATATAAAAACTTCCACACCTGCTTTAGCAAGGGTCAGAGCACTAAAAATAGCCGATTCAGAATTACCTATAACCGCCGTGGTAAAATTATAGGGCCGGACAGGTGAAGGGAGCGTTTTTAGCATTGCCGCCCTTTTGATTGAACGATCTATAAGGCCGGTAAATCTTTCCATGGCTAATTCAGAATCAGGCTTCAAGAGCCGTAATGATTCACCCCGTAAATTGCAGGTCTCAACCATGGAACGGCTTATTCCTGTGCCTGTAAAAAGAGCCTCCTTTAGACGATTCCTCTGAAAAGTACATGAACTGCAGGTAAAGTTAAGGGGGCAGCAAACACATGATGCAAGTACCAGACGGGTTATACCCTTTTCACGGACACTCCTTATTATATGGGAATATCCTTCGGAAATACAGGCCGAATTAATCACTTCAGCAGAGATTACCTTTTTCCTGGAAATCAACCCTTCAACATACTGAGTCATTTTATCGAGCCAGCCAAAAGAATTATTACACCTGCATGCAAAAACAGCTATGCGGATCTCCGGCGGCAATCCCGCATCCGGTGGCGAAAAAGATAACCCATACCCCTTTGGCCTTTGTGAAATTTCAGGCAGGAGGAGCATTGCTTCTGCTGCAGCTGCATACCCCCGCATAATCTCTGCGTAAACATCAGGTCTGGCAGCTTTGGGACCATAGGCACGGATAACATCATCCCCCCTGACAGTTGGCGCTAATCCCTGATCTGCGATTATAACAACTCCACAAACCTCTGTGATTTCAGAACCGACCTGTCCATGATTAATCGCCTTTATATCTCCACATGCTTTTACACACTCCATACACTCGGAACAGGCTCCGCATTGAAGGCATCTGCTCGCCTCAAGCAAAACCTGGGATTCACTTAACCCCATACAGACTTCAGAAAAATTATCCTTTCTGACCCCAGGCTGTCTTTCAGAGATAGCAGGACGAGTCCTGGATGGCAAATCTTCAGGGATCTTTAAAAAATCCACATCACCGGGCCGGTATGTGTGTGTATTAATATTAAGATTCTTTTTACAAATATCTCCAATAATCCCCCTGGCAGCAGCCCTCCCCGAGGCCATGGCATCCACAACAGATGAAGGGCCTGATGATACATCCCCTGCAGCGTAAATCCCTGGAAGATTTGTACGATGGGATTCGTCAGTTAAAACAAAACCATCTTGGGAAAGATTAAAATATCCCTTAAAATTTTTTAACAAAGAACTTTTCTGGCCAATGGCCACAAAAGCCATATCAAAATCGAACTCAACAGGTTCTTTATCCTTGGCCATAACCGGCCAGGCAACACCTGAAGCATCCGGCTTCCCCGGCTTTGTTGGAATAGATACCAAACGTTTAAGGCTACCATTGTTTCCCAGAAACCGAGTGACTTTAATGGAATCTTTAATGGATACACCTTCATCCCTGGCTCCTTTTACCTCCTCAAAATCAGCAGGGATACTATCTTTGGAAAACCATGACAGGATTGTGACATCCGCCCCTATGCGTATCAAAGTCCTTGCAAGGTCAAAAGCAGCGTTTCCATCACCGATTACAGCTACTTTTTTATTAAGCTTTGTAATTTCTCCCGAGTAAATTTTTTTTAAAAATGAAATACATCCGTAAACATTTTTTAAATCTTCCCCTGGTACCCCAAGCTTTTGATCGGTCCACACGCCTGTAGATATTATAACAGCATCAAAATCTTTTTTTAGATTATCAAAATTTTTATCCAAATCGACTATACTCGATGTGCAAAAATCGACTCCGAGTTTTTTAATGTAATCTATTTCAAAATCGAGGATCTCCCTGGGAAGACGATGCTTTCCTATCCCATAGCGGAGAAGCCCCCCCGGCAATTTCTCCTTTTCAAAGACAGTCACCTTAAGACCTGCACGTGCCAAATCGGCTGCTGCTGCCAGTCCTGCTGGCCCGGAGCCTATAACAGCAACCTTTGCAGCATTTTGTTCGGCATTTTTAATAGCCCCTTCATTCCCATCTCTTTGATGGGATAGCTCGTAGTCCGCCAAAAAACGTTTAATATCCCTTATGGCTATCGGCTCATCTATTTCATTCCGTCGACAGGCCTCTTCACATTTATGGGTACAAATACGGCCACAGATTCCTGGTAATATATTATCCTTTCTAACAAGTTCCAGTGCTTCTTTAAACTTTTTTACCCTGGAAAGCGCAATATATCCCTGGGCATTAACCCCAAGGGGACAACCTGTCTGACAGTAAGGCTCCATTCTCTTATCTATAACGGGGCGTCCCGGCAAAGAAAGAGAACTATTGAGATTAACAGCCTTTCCACCATCCTCCAGAGTGACAGGGCAGGCTTCAACACAACGACCGCAAAGAGTACACCTGGAAGGATCAACAAATGTCAGTCTCTTTTTTATTTTGACGGCAAAACCCTGGCTATTATGTTTTATGGATAATACTTTTGCAGGGAGTATGGCATTAACACCGGAATTGCTGGAAATTCGCAAAAGGGGTCCCCGATGGGCAAAATTAAAAGGGATTCCTGATTTTAAATTCCACCTTTCATCTGAAAGCTTATGATCTAAATCAGAATCAGACTCAACCAGTGTAACCGGAATATTCATCTCTTCAAGCTTTTGAGTCGCAGCTACCCCTGCGGGTGTAGCCCCCACAACAACTACTCTGTGAATCCTGGTTTTTAAATGTTTCATAATACAGCTCCTGTTGCCTGTCCCGCAGCCTTTTTGGCAAACCGCCTCTTTAACAGGGCTATTCCATAATCATACCCTTTATCGAATGCTTCGGTATTCAATTTTTCAGTTCCTTTCGGGACAGACTCCATAACAGCCTTATGCGCGGCTTCCTGTGAAACAACACCGGTTATGGAGACAACAAACCCCATCATTATAATATTGGCCATCATTTTTTTTCCGAGCTCTTCTGCTTTCCGCGTGGCAGGTATTGCGAAATACTCCATATTCATTTTACGTGCAGGTTGAACCAGATCCCGGTCAATTAAAAGAACCGATTTTTTTAATAAGGTGCTGATGAATTTTTCATATCCGGATTGGGACATACAAACAAGAATATCAGGCTGCTTAACATAGGGATAGTAAATTGGCTTGTCCGATATAACAACCTGGGCGCTGCACGAACCTCCCCTTGATTCAGGGCCGTATGATTCAACAAGAGTACTCTCCCTGTGATCCCCCAAAGCTGCAGCTTTTCCTAAAATTTTCCCGGCCAGTATAATCCCCTGGCCTCCGAATCCTGTTACAATAATTTTTTTTGCCTGGTCTGTATCTTGTGAATCAGTCATAAACTTATTCTTTTTTATTAAACGTTTTGAGTGGGTCTACAAATTTTATCATAATTTTCTGTGTAGGTCGGCCTGTCCCTGTCCAAAAATTTACCAAGAATAACACCCCTTTCAAAATCAATATCGAGTTCAGCAGGATTAGCGTTGTTCTTTATTATTGTATTTTCCTGGTACATTTTCAAAATTTCCATTGGCGGTTTTTTATTCCTTCTCCCGTAATTTATCGGACAAGGAGAAATAATTTCAATAAAAGAGAAGCCTTTTCTTGACAAGGCCTCCCCAATCGATTCAGTGAGATCCCTAACATGGAGCATTGTCCACCTTGCCACATATGTTGCCCCAGATGCATAAGCAAGAAGAGGGAGGTTAAACGGAGATTCAGGATTGCCAAAGGGCGTCGTGGTCGATATTGCATTACGGGGAGTTGTGGCAGCAACCTGGCCACCGGTCATACCGTAAATAAAATTGTTTACGCATATAACTGTAATATCCATATTCCGCCTGGCAGCATGGATAAAATGATTTCCACCGATGGCAAAAAGGTCACCATCACCACTAAAGACAATTACATTAAGGTCCGTGTTTGCCAGCTTAAGTCCCGTTGCAAAAGGGATTGCCCTTCCATGGGTTGTGTGAAATGAATCAAGTTTGAGATACCCTGCAGCCCGTCCGGAACAACCTATTCCTGACACCATGGCAAATTTATTCAGATCCAAACCACTATTTTTCATTGAGGTAAGACAGGAGGCGAATACAGTTCCTATGCCGCATCCGGGGCACCATATATGGGGAATACGATCTTTTCTTATCAGATCATTTAGTGGGTGTTCAGGCTTCTTCATTAAGTTATCAGAATTATACCGCATTTTTAAAAAGCCTCCTTCAACATTTTCACCACCTCTTCAGGTGGAATAATTGTTCCACCTGGATGCCCCACCAAGTGGACTGGAGCCCTCCCTTCAACACATCGTAAAATTTCCCGGTGGATCTGGCCAAGATTGATCTCCACGGTTACCATCCCCTTTACATTATCGGCCAAAGCACGAATCTGGTCATCAGGAAATGGCCACACAGTTATAAGGCGCAAAAAACCGACCTTAATTCCAATGTCCCTTGCCATATCAACGGCTGCCATACTGGTGCGGCAGGAAACCCCATATGAAATAATCACAAATTCAGCGTCATCCATTTTATAGCTATCAGTACGGATAATATCATCAAGATTATTTTTTATTTTTCCCGTCAGCCTCGACATCATCTGAACATGAGTATCAACATTCATGTCAGGATAACCTTTTTCATCATGTGTTAATCCGGTCACATGGAGACTATACCCGTCTCCTGCAGCAGGCATGGGTGAAACTCCGTTGGGGCCGGGTGAGTAAAGCTTAAAAAGGTCTTTTCTTCCCTTTGGTCTAAGGCGTGAAACAGTTTCAATTTCATCGGCCCTGGGTATAATCACTTTTTCACTCATATGGCCGACTATTTCATCTGACATAATCAAAACAGGAAGTCTGTACTTTTCACTCAGATTAAAAGCTTCGATGGTCTGGTAAAAAAACTCCTGGGGTGATGAAGGGGCAAGGGCTATAATCTCGTAATCACCGTGTGACCCCCATTTGGCCTGCATCATATCACCCTGTGCACCTTGGGTGGGAAGCCCCGTTGAGGGACCGGCTCTTTGCACATTAACAATAACACAGGGAGTTTCCGTTATTATCCCGAGACCTATATTTTCCATCATAAGACTGAAGCCGGGACCTGATGTGGCAGTCATGGATTTGACCCCTCCCCAGGAAGCTCCGAGTACCGAAGCGATTGCTGCTATTTCATCCTCCATCTGTATAAATGTTCCATCAACATCCACAATTCGCTGGGCTATACGCTCGGCTATTTCAGTTGCAGGAGTTATGGGATAAGCTCCAAAAAAACGGCATCCTGCCGCAAGAGCACCCTCTGCACAGGCCACATCGCCTGTCATAAAATATTCGCCTGTTAATACTGCTGATTTTACCATATTAATATTATCCGTATTTGATTAAAATATCCTATAGCTCTTTAAGATAAAGATTTTGGGTGCGTTATCGGCCGCCTGCGTATATAACACGCGTTCCTCCCTCTGGCCCTGGCCTTCTGGCCTTCCCAAAATTATTATCTTAAGGTCTATAGAATAAAGACGGTTACGTTTTTACTTGAATACGCCGGCAGGCGATTGCATTTTAAAATTCTTAGGGTTCGTTAAAGAATAAATTGGCCATTTTAAGTGTTGAGGCACCCGTCTGGCAAGGCGCGAAAACGCAAGAATATCAGGATATTCTGAGCTTTCGCAACGCAGTCAGGCGGGATGCATCGGCGCTTAAAATGGTCAAGTTATTTTTGTGCGAGCCCTTAAACCCGTGCATAACAGTTTTAGTGGGACGCAGATTTGCACAGATGTTTTTTGATCCTGACAATCTGCAGCCCGGCAATAGAGTTAAACAACCGGTGACTCATCGGCCTCCACGGAAAAGATAGCGAATTCCGGACATATTACTTCGCAGTAGTGACAATTAACACAGTCTTTAAAATTTTTCACCACAGGAGGATGATATCCTTTAATATTAAATTTTGGTGAAAATTCCAAAATGTGCCTGGGACAAAACTCAATACAGTATCCACAACCTTTGCACCGATCATCAATAATATGCACTTCACCTCGAACAACATCTATCTCATCGGCATCAAGAGGTACCCTCCAAAAATTCATGGGACTTTCTCCTAAAAAAAACTTGCAAGATTGAAATTTCATATAACATGCGTCTTACTATACTGATTATTTTTTAATATATCAAGCTAAAATTATAAATAAACGGAATTATATAGATACCCTTCGGCGTTATATGGGGGTATCTATATTTTTTAATCAACAACTCTTCAAAAATAATTGTCATAAAATATCCGATTTTAAAAAAACAAGTAACTTTTCAGCTAATATGTATAGCTTAGGAACGAAAATTTTATAAGTTGAACGAAATAGCTTGTCTTTTGGCCCATCTACTTCGTTGCATCAAAGGCCGAATACGTATAGTATGCAACCTTTAATGCGCCTTGTATATGGGCCAAAATCCTGCGCTATTTCTGCTCAACTTATTTCATCTCCGTTCCTTAAAATCAGCGACGCTGAATAGTTACAAAAATAATTTCTATAAAAAAATATGATAAAAATTTGGCAGATTGACTTTAAGCCTTCCTCCTGTTATAAATGCGTCATTATGGAATCAGGACATATTGTAGAATACATAGACCGTCAAAAAATATTATGCGCTGTTATTCTGGAAGTAAAAAAGCACCGATTCAGACTTCTTTCAGAAACAAATCGGGAAGTGAACCTTTCGGAAAATCGCCTTTTACACGTAAGCACAACGCAGATTGATCTGTCCATTGGAAGAGACAGGCTAATTGACAGATTAAAAGAGACAGCGCACATCCGCAATTCTTTAATAAACCAGATTAATATCAGTGAGCTGTGGATAATCCTGAACACGGAACAGGAATGGATAGATCTTCCCACAATGACTTCATTCTGTTTTAATGGAAACCCTTCATCTGATTATGAATCGGCTGTTATCAGGGCATTTTTTATTGACCGGCTTTATTTTAAATTTGATCAAAATCGTTTTTTTCCCTATTCTGAAGAACAGGTTGAACTAAAAACTGAACAGGCAAAAGAGGCAGAAAGAAGAGATAAATTAATAACAAAAAGTACAGCCTTTCTGAAAAAAATATTAGCTGAAAAGACAGATACAAAAATACTATCAGAGACTATAAAAAAAAACAATCCCGAATTAATTACCATTTTAAAATCATATTGTCTCTACAAAAAAGAGAGCGAGTATTACTCCCTGGCAAAAGAGATCCTGAATCCACTCAGCATAAAGGACCCTGATACTGTTTTTGACATTCTTGTAAAGCTCGGTATTTTTGATGAAAACGAAAACATTAAGCTTCACATTCAGGATATCCCAACCTCATTTTCATCCAAACCAATGGAGCATGCCGCAAGCCTTACGAAATCTTCAATCGATTTTTCTGTTAATAAAGGCCATAAAGATTTAACATCGCTCCCAATAATAACCATAGATGGTCAGTTTACCCAGGATTTTGACGATGCATTAAGCATAGAAGATATGGGGGACCATTATCGCCTTGGTGTACACATAGCTGACGTGGGGTATTATATAAAAAAAAATGATATTATTGATCAGGAAGCAAGGCTTCGCGGTACCTCTATTTATATGCCTGACCAGACAATTCCCATGCTTCCGCCTCAGCTTGCCGAAAGCCTGTGCAGCTTACAGGCGGGCGAAGATCGTCCAGCTGTAAGTACTATAATAAATATAGACCGTTTTTTTAATATAATCGACTATGATATTACCTGCAGTATTATCAAAATCAAAAATCGCCTTACCTATTATGATGTAAATCTTCTTATAAATGAAGATAATAATATTAAAATTATGCATCAAATTGCAAAAAAATTTCGCCAGCGCAGAATTGACCAGGGGGCCGTCAATATAACTCTTCCTAATATAAATATATGGATAGGCCCAAACGGAGGGATAAATCTGAACACCCTCAACAGGGAAAGCCCGGCAAGACTACTCGTTGCTGAAATAATGATCATGGCAAACTGGCTCATGGCCGATTATTTGTCAAAGAAAAAAATTCCGGCAATTTTCAGATCACAACCACAACCAAAAGAAAGGGTCTTTAAGGGAGATGACGGCACACTATTTCAAAACTACAGGCAAAGAAGACTTCTAAGCCGTTTTGTATTAAATACCACCCCTGAAAATCATTCCGGTCTTGGGTTGGATAAGTACACCACTGCAACTTCACCCATAAGAAAATATTATGACCTTGTGACCCAAAGGCAAATAAAGGCGGCCATAGGCACGGAAGAGCCCTACAGCCATGAAGAAATAGGTGAAATAATTACCCTGTTGAAACAACCGATGAGCCAGGCCAGTATGATTCAAAGAGAACGAAACAGGTACTGGCTGCTGAAATACCTTGAAAAAAAGGTGGGTAAACAGGAAGATGCAATCATTGTCGGCAAAAGAAGTGACGAATACCAGATACTTATACCCGAATATATGCTTGAATGCTATGTATCAGCATCGAGCTTAAATAACAGACTAAAACCCCAGGATCTGATAAGGGTCACCATACAGAGCGTTAACGCCAGAAAAAATATATTTTCTGCTTATCCCTGCTAATACAGGCTTTTTAAAAACCTATAGATGTTCAAATGATGAATTTCACAAGGCCAGATAACGCAGTGAAATTTATTTTTTGAACATCTATATAAAAAATAAAAAAGACATTGTTTACAGCATGATAGTCCATTTTTTTTATGCTCTGAATCTTTTACTCCTACTCTCCTGCTTAATAACTTTTCGCCTGAAGAAAAAAGAGCACCGCTTTTCCCTTTCACTCCTGCAGATTCTGGGAGTGCTCCCCCTGTTATCAGGGGAATACATCTATTTTTTTTATCATCTCAAACCAGAATTAATCCCCTTGCTCCTTTTTTCCGAAGCCATTTTTACCTTGCTCTGGATCATCCTGGCTTACCAATTGGACAAAATGTCAGGTGCAACAGTTTTTAAAAACCGTTTCTTTATTTTATCTCAAATCTTTGCCGGAACAGTCTTAATAGTGCTGACCGTTTATTTTACAATCTACGGTACAACGACCAGGCTGATCAATGGCTCTCTGGTTTTTACCAGGCATGATCCGATCTTTTTTTACTCTATTTTCCTGCTTGCATCCATCCTTGTTGCTGTCTGGTCCCTGGAGCTTTTCTGGAAATCGCTGACAACATCCCAGCGATGGGAATACAAAGTCCTGATCCTCGGAGCCTGTATGGCCTGTGGAACATTTGGATGGGTATCTTCCCACAGAATTACGCACCATAAAATAGTTGCCGGTCATTTTCTATTACTTGCACTCTTTTTGATTTTTGCCTGGATTTTTATGGGCTATGCCATTGTTCGTCACAGATTATTAAACCGAAAAATGTTCATATCCCGCAAAATCGTTTACACGGCTGTTGCACCATCCGTTTTCGCTGCATATCTGATTATTCTTGGCATTCTATCCCTGGTGATGAAAACTTTTGGATTCTCCCTCCCTTTTGTTCTGCTCTGGTTTTTTTTCTTCCTGGGGATTGTTGCACTTGGGCTGTTTATCACCTCGGCAAAGCTGCGGCGGAGGATGCATTTTTTTATTAGCACACATTTTTATATCAACAAATACGAGTACAGAGACGAATGGCTGGCTTTGTCCAGTCAGCTCCAGGGTGCATCGACTGAAACGGATGTAATTAACGCATTGCAGCAAATTCTAACTAAAAGCCTTTACGCCACACATCTAATCATATGGCTGGAGGATGCAGAATCCGGTTACAAACCATTCGCTGTTTCAAAAAAAGCAGGTGTCAAATGGGGAATAAAAAAACTTGCATTAAACAACCCTCTAATCCAGTATCTTAAAACCAACCTCTGTTTTTATATTAAAGAAAAAGAACCTGATGGAGCCTGGAAAAATGTAATGGAGCAGTTATCCGACTTTATGACTGATCATAATCTTGTTTTGATTTCCCCGCTTTTTATTGGTGACCGAATTGTCGGCCTCATAGGTCTTGGGCCAGAATTTACAGGGGGGAATTATGGCCCTGATGATTTCGACCTCCTTACAGCCGTTGGGACTCAAGCAGCATCAGCGCTCCTTGCTGTTCAAATGGCCGAAAAACTGGCTCACATCCGTGAAATAGAAGTCTGGGACAAACTGTCAGCCTTTGTGCTCCACGATTTAAAAAATGCAGCGACCATATTGTCACTGGTCAGGGAAAACGCTCCGGCTCATATTCATAAACCCGAATTTCAGCAGGATATGCTGGAGGCTGTGGATGATTCCCTGGGCAGAATGGCAAAGGTGCAGGAACGACTAAGCATGATCAAGGGGGAGATCACCCCTGTGTGGCAGAATCTGGATCTTGGCATCTTACTAAAGGATCACTGTCGACACATGGTTAAAAAATCAGAAATAATGGAAATTAACCTTAACTGCCCCACGGGTATTTTAGTGCATACTGATCCTGAACTCTTGCGCCCTGTCCTGGAAAACCTGTTACTCAACGCTTTAGAGGTAGGGGCAGGAGGGAAGAAAACAGTGGCCAAAATCAATCTTTTGCAGGATGATTTTCATGGAGAGGCAGTGATTGAAATCACGGATAACGGCCCTGGTATTGAAAAAAGCCTACTACCCAATGCACTCTTTGAACCGTTTAAAACCACCAAACCCAAAGGGGGCGGAGTCGGGCTTTGGCAGGGAAGGCAGCTTATAAAAAGCCTTAAAGGGACAATATCCGCAAAAAATATTATCCAGGGTGGGGCCCAGTTTATAATCAGGCTCCCTATGGCAGATGTCGTAAAAACTGAAAACGGTTAAACATTGTAGGGAAAAAAACAGCATGAAAATTATTCCGCCCTATTTAATAATAATCCTGCACAGTGACCTCTGAACCTGTTAATCTGTATGGCAGCAAATTGTAAAGTATTCCAACACCATTTTAAGATATATTTCTCCGTATAAATTCTCCCAGTTTCCATATTAATGTTATTTTATCAGTAATTACAAACTATTAAGTAATTTTCCGGCAAAGTTTTGTTAGTTTATCCTTATTTACGGGTGTCAGTTTTTTTTACAAAGGCAAAAAATATAGTTGGCTGCAATACAATATGTAGTGTAAAATCAAATGGTTGACAAGATGGCATGGTAGTTGCAATGAGTGACATAGAGAACATAAAGAACGGAGCGTTCTTAATCTCTTAAACCAAATTATTTTTTACAAAGGGGGATAAAATGAAAAAAAGATTATTAACTGTATTGACAATTATGTTATGCATCATTGGATTTGGATTAAATGCTAATGCGGATATTATAAATAGCGATTTTGAAAGTAACAATTTATCAGGCTGGTTTTCTAAGGGCCAAACAGGTGTTCAAAGTAATATAGTTTATGATGGAAATTATGCTGCCTGGATCGGGACAGTAGATTTTAATGATAATGACTATAATGATTTCACAGCCGAGCCAGGAACAGAAGGCTATACAAACAATTACATTGCCCAGATCGTGGATCCATCAGAAACAAGTTCATTAAATCTGTGGTATAACTATTATACATGGGACGGAGGGACATATGATAACCCAGGGTTTGAAATCCAGATAAATGGTGTTTCTGTCCTGTCCATCAAAGCTGATGATGTTCCCTATGCAGTTCTTCCTAATGGCACTATTGCCGATTATGGCGCCACCGGATGGACATTATTTACTCATGATCTAACCGGATATTCTGGCGCAACGCTTCTGGCAATTTATTCAGGAAATACCGGAGATGATGTGGTTCAATCATGGGCTTATATAGACAGTCCCTCCGCCACAAATGGTACTGCCCCTGTTCCCGAACCTGCCACCATTCTGCTTCTGGGTACCGGTCTCCTCTGCTTAGTGGGAATTGGCCGTAAACGGTTTGGCAAGAAAGACTAAAGAGATTTTAATATAAAATATTCTATTTCACTATTTCAAAAAACCCTCCGGCTTAACCGGAGGGTTTTTTTTGCCTTATAAAATCCGAAATTATGGACTCTTTCGCACAACCAGTTCTTTAACGGGAACCCCATCACTCCATGTTCCCATAAATCTTTGTTCCCTGGTATTTCCCAGGGCGAATTTGCTATTTTTTTTAAAAAAAGCAGCATCAGTCAATCCATCAAACAGTTTCCATAAACCGTAATAATCCAATGCATCAACGGTTCTCCTATCCTTGATACTTCTTTTCCGCCTCTTTTTTATCACAGGTTTATTCTTTAAAATTGATCTGTTGATTTTATATGTCCCCAGAGATCTTATTATTTTAATTTTTCCAGTTTTATTCCTGGGGCAGCGATATTGAGGGTCAGGCGCGGATGGAGCGAAATGATCAGCTATAAGTGGCGGCGTCCCATGATCATCGGATATAAGGGTTATATAATTTTTGTTTTGCATGGACACACGAACACTTTCTCTAAAAATTCTTTTAGCATCAATATCCTTAACCACAGTATCCCTATCTCCCACCACCGCAAGGAGTAAAACATTTTCAGGAATTGTTTTCAAATTGACCAATGGTATATTCATCCTTTTTCGTTTACTCCAGGTTTTTCCAGGCTCAATGCACATCACAGCAGAGGGAAGAGGAAGTCCTTTTTTTTCGGCAAGGGCTGCTAAATTAGCAGCAATAATTCCTCCTGCAGAATGTCCCACAAATGCTACCCTGGACAAATCCGGTTTCACATGCTCTTTTTCCGATTGAAGGGTTAAAACAGCATTTTTTACTGCTTTTAGGGCGTTTGGGGTAAAAGTTTTTGTCTGCGCCAGGGCATTAGCCTGATAGCGGGGAAAAATTACAATATTTCTCCGTTTCACAATATGATCAATCCATGCCCCGTAAATTTTGGGTTTCATTGCCAGCCACCCATGAATAAATACTATAAGGGGTGCCTTCTCCGGTTTGGGGTTGTTTGGCTCAAAAATCCAATATTCTTCCCCTCCCCTGCCGTAGTGATACATGGTCACTGATTTGTGCTTATAGCTAAAACCACGATTACCGACCAGGGATTTTTTCGGTTTAAGGGGTTGTACAGGTTCTGCCTTTGAATATGCTGTGAAACAAAATAATAATGCCAACAGCATTGTGATACGTAAAAAATTTAATTGCATCATGGACTCTCTTTTAATTATTAAGGTAATTACTCAGCTGATATGAATAGCTTTAATTAACATTTTTTGAAGAAGTGGATCGTTACGTTTATATTTATTATCTGTGTTAACCCATGGATCAATTTTATTAATTTATCCATATTTCGTCAATACCTTTAATGGAAATCAGTAATGTCCGGTTAGAAAATTGCATGAAAGAAAATATGGAAAGTTTAATTGTTTTTTCCGCTATTGCGAATAAATTTCATAGAATTTCTAAGTTTGCTCCGCCAAAATTGCGAAACTCGCTCGTGCCTCACTCAAACAATTGCAATTTTTTGGCTACGCTACAAAAACGATTAAACTCCCCTCACGCAAAATTCTAACCGGACACTGCTGAATGGAAATATATGTATATATAGATGCTCAGATAATAAATTTCATAAAGCCAGATGACAAAACTGACTATCGCTGAAATCATTTTCTGACAGGCTATGGATAAAATTTGCTGTAACTTCTCAGTAAGTTGTGATAAATAAAATTGAGTTATATTTACCATGGGCTTAATAAATAATACCCATCCATATTTCTGGATTTTAAATCAGTGTCCGGTTAAAATCCTGCGTAAGGAAAATTTATCTTTTTTCTTGCAGCTTCCTAACCGGACACTACTGATATCAAATATAGATTGTCACATAAATAATTTCACTGCGTTATCGGTCGTCGGAGTATTACAATACGCCTTCCTCCCTCTGGCCTTGTGAAATGAATTATCTGACAATGCTATAGCATTCCCGGAGGAAAAGGACTATTTATGCGTATTCTTCGTTTCATAGATGAAAATAAACAGATTCGTTATGGATATAATTATAATAACGGACTCGCAACCATACTGGAAGGAGATCTATTTACCGGATTAAAGGATACAGGGGAAAAAGCGGGCGTTATGAAGTGGCTTGCTCCGGTTGTTCCTTCTGCAATTCTTTGCATTGGATTAAATTACCATGACCACGCAAAGGAAACAGGTTCAAAAATACCCCGGTATCCTATCCTGTTCATGAAAAATCCGGCAACCCTTACCAACCCTGGTGACCCCATAGTAATTCCCCAATCCTGCATGGACCCCATGGAAGTCGATTATGAAATTGAACTTGCTGTGGTTATTGGAAAACCGGCAAAGAATGTGCCCGCTGAAAAAGCCCTCGATTATATTTTTGGATATACAGTGGCAAATGATGTTTCCGCAAGAAGATGGCAGAAAAATGCAGGCGGAGGGCAGTGGATACGCGGCAAAAGCTTTGATACTTTCTGCCCTTTAGGCCCTGCGCTGGTTACTTCAGACACGATTAATGATCCGCAAAATCTTGCTCTGGAGACCATTGTAAATGGGAAAATCATGCAAAAAACAAATACCAGCGATATGATTTTTTCCGTTGCTGAAATTATTGAGTATCTTTCTTCCGGAATGACACTCCTCCCCGGAACCGTGATACTGACAGGAACCCCCAAAGGAGTCGGTTTTGTTCGAAAACCACCGGTATATCTTAAGCCCGGAGATATGGTTGAAATGACCATAGAGCAGATCGGCACCCTAACCAACCGTGTAATTTGTTAATCCCTTATCATATAAGGAGTAACCCTTGAAAATCCTTGCCCCTTCGTACAAAATTTTATTCATGGAAAATGGTGATACTATTCTAAACAGAATCGAGGCTGCAGGGCGTACCTGCTATAAATCTGAAGAAAAAATTACACCAGGTTCCTCTAAAAGTTTTGTAAAACAGATCATTAAATCAGGGCACCATAGTGTTATAGAGCATGTGAACATAACCGTAAAATTTATCTGCGACAGAGGGGTGAGCCATGAACTGGTCAGGCACAGACTGGCGGCCTATAGTCAGGAAAGCACCAGGTATGCGAATTATTCCAAAGATAAATTTGAAAATGAAATAACTGTAATTAAACCAGTTTTTTGGGAAAAAGGGTCAAAAGAGTACTCCAAATGGGAAAATGGGATGGAAAATGCTGAAAAAATCTACCTGGATCTGATTGCCGAAGGGGCAAGACCGGAACAGGCCAGGAGTGTACTGCCAAACAGTTTAAAAACAGAAATTGTCATGACATGCAACTTGAGAGAATGGCGGCATGTGTTGAACTTGAGATGTTCTAAAGCAGCTCACCCTCAGATTCGGGAAATAATGCTCCCCCTGCTGACAGAATTTCATAAAAATATTCCGGTTATTTTTGACGATCTCTATGAAAAATTTTCCAAATGATGAAATTTACGGCAGGAAACTCCATGGAGGAAAAATGGATTCCATAAAATTTACTGACCACAAAAGAATAGAAAAAATTAACCATATGCAGCGTGATTTTTTCGGCAAAATTACCCATATATTCGATCCGCCCCTACCAGAAGGAGTCCCTGAACGTCTAGAAAAAATTGTAGCATCTGCCAAAATAGTTAAAAAAAATGTAATTCTGGATGTGGGATCAGGAACCGGAATACTTATCCCTTTAATTCACCAATATCATCCGGAAAGAATACATGCCTGTGATCTGTCAGAAGCCATGCTGAAACGTTTGAAAGAACAATATCCTTACGCACAAACAGTTGAAGCGGATATTAGGGATCTTTCTCTTCCTGATCAGAGTATTGATGTTACGTTTGTAAATGCCTGTTATTCAAATATTGCAGATAAACAGGGCTTTTGTAAAAATATAGACCGTATGATGAAAACCGGAGGCCGCCTTGTAATAAGCCATCCCATGGGAAAATCCTTTATCGATCTTTTACGGGATAAATCACCTTTTCCTTTGGATGATTTTCCAGACAAACAAGAAGCAGAAAAACTTCTTGAGCCCTTCGGATTCAGCATAAAACAGTTCACTGATTTACCAGAACTTTACATTCTTGTTGCACAAAAAAACGATTGAATAATTTCGCAATAAATCTATAGATCTTCAGATAATAAATTTTATACGGCCAGATGTTAGAACTGAGCTATGGTGAAATTTAACAAGCTCTGGCTGTTTGAGCGTAGCGAGTTCCAGAGGTTTTTAAATTTTATTATAGCTCAGTCTATTGCTGAAATTATTTATGTGACGGCCTATATGATTTAACTCCTGTTTTTTAAAATTAAATTGATCAAAAATTTCAAGATATATATTAAACCTGCCGATATCTTTAGTATATATAGACGGTCACATAAATAAATTCACTCCGCTATCAGTCGTCGGCGTATTATAATACGCCTTTTTCCCCTGGCCTTATGCAAATGTTAAAATCGGGTAATTATCTGACAGTCTATGGAAAGGAGATTAAAATGGACTTAAATGCTCTTTTTACTTCAATAGATGGTCAAAGCATCACAAACCAGATATTTATAAATGCCAGCCAACAGCAGGCCCAGCTTGAGACCCTGTCCAGCCAGGCATTGTCAAAAGGGATTGATCTGTATCAGGAAAAAAAATATGAAGATGCTGCCAAAGAATTTCAGCGTTCCTTCGGGATAACTCCCAATTCATCGTTTTCAGCAGATGCTGCCAAATATTTATCCATGGCTTATGAGAAAACCGGTAAAACAGATAAGGCGGTTGAAGCCCTTAAATCATCCTTCCGCTATCATCCGGAAAACGATGACCTTCATACTGAACTTGGTAATCTTCTTTTTTCAAATGAGCGATACGATGAGGCTTTAACCGAATACAAGGAAGCTGTAAGGATTAACCCCAATTCCAACAATCATTATTCCCTTGGACAGGGATACCTTAAAACCGAAAAATATAATGAAGCTGAAACCGAATTTAACACTGTTCTCAGGATGGAACCAGGAAAGCCCAATGGTGATTTTGGACTTGGCCTTACATATAACAAAAAAGGTGAATACAAAGAAGCGATTGAATCTTTTGAAGAGGCCATAAGAAAAAAAAAGGATTTTTATGATGCCTATGCTGAAATAGGATATGCTTATGCAGATATGGGTAATATTAAAGAAGCTGATGAATTGGTCGAGTTTCTTGAAGGAAAAGATGAAAACCTGAGTACAACCCTTAATATGTATATAAACAAGGTGGAACCGCCAAAAATATTATTTGCATGGTCCACTGGAACTTTCAGCCATAATCTTTCTGTAAACACATCAGTCGCTTCCTTTGATCCATATCTTGAAAATGCCGGCGCATCGCAAACTTTCACCATGAAATTTCAATTTAACAAGGAGATGGATAGATCATCCATTGAAAACCGTTTTAACTGGGCAATAGAAAAAGGTACAGGATACGGCCCCGGCGAAGCCTACAATTTTGGTATGCCTGTCCCTGATACTGAAATTACAATCGGGCAATACCCAGATTCTGTATTGTACGACGCAGATACAAGATCAGCAACAATAAATTTTACCATTACCCAAAATGAGACTGCAGACGGTACTTTAGATCCTTCACATATAAAATTTAAATTCAACGGGGAAGATACCGATGGAATTAAAATGAGTTCGGATTTCGACGAGTACAGCGGTTTTTCAGGTATTGCTTAATTAAGATGACTCTTTATAATTGATTTTACAATATTAATCACAAAGAGTCACACAATAAAAGGCAAGCCTATTCTTTCAGAAAAAGATCAATAACCCTTCCAACCTTGTTCTTAAACTCATGGGTTACTTCATCAACATCTTCCAGATTAGTGATAACATGGGGTGTAATAAGAATAATAAGCTCTGTTTTTTCCACACTTAATGTATCTTTTCCGAATAAAAATCCTATTACCGGTATTTGACCAAGCCATGGAACACTGGATTGTCCATCAGATTTTTCTTTTTTTATGAGCCCTCCAATAACTATGGTCTGCCCATGTTTTGTCGTAAGGGTCGATTTGACATCCCTTTTAAAAAATGACGGATAAGTTTCGCCCCCCACCTGGACATCCTTGCTCAAATTACTGACTTCCAGCGCTATTTCCATGGTAACAAGCCCGCGTTCATTAATATGTGGTGTAACAGAAAGGATTACCCCTGTATTCCTGTACTGAATATTTTTTTGAAGCAGAGGTTCGTTCTGACTGGTATATTGATACTCCGAAGTGGCCACAGGAATCTCGTCTGAAATGTCTATGGTAGCCTCTGTGTTATCAGAGGCCAAAATCGATGGAGAAGAGAGTATATCAACTTTATTTTCACTGGCAAGGATTGAAAGAGCTTGAGACCATCTTTCTGCTTCTCCTATAACATATTGCAATCCCGCAGCACCAGCAGCTGCACTCAAAAGAGATGTACTAGGAGTACCTCCGTCTCCTTTTACATAATTCCACTCTACTCCGAGTTCAGTACTGTTATCCAGAGAGACTTCTGCTATTTTTACCTCTATCAGGACCTGTCTTGGTACAATATCGATTTTACTTAAAACAGATTGAATAATCATATAATCTGCGGGTCTGGCCTCTATTATCAGAGCATTTCTAACCAAATCAGGAACAATTCTGACCTTATCCCGCAAAACCCCCGAATCAAGAGCAGCCACAGCGGCTTTGGCTATTCCCTTTTTTCCATTTTTTTTAGATTTATCAGATGAACGGGAGAGAGGATTTCGTGGTTTGATTTTCTTTTTATCCTTTTTAACTCCCCCTATATCCTGAGCTGTACTTTCATCTGAAAAAACCTGATTTAAAAGATCAGCCAATTGCTCTGCTTGGCCGTTTCGCACAGAATAAACATAAATTCGAGACTCACCTGTTTCACTGGATACGTCGATCTGTTTTAAAAATTCATCAACCCTTTCAAATACACGTAAATTTGAACTTATAACAAGGAGATAATTAAGCCTTTCTATCCCTAAAAAAGTCGTATGAGTAACATCTTTACCCACAACAGACTTAAAAACAGTATCGAGGATAGTCTCCATTTCAACGGCATCCATATACATAAGAGGATAAAATCTATAGTGAAATCTTCCAAAAGAATCAACATCAAAATTTTGCATCAATTCCAAAGCCTTACTCACATTATACCCGGTATCAACCAGAACCAGTGAATTGGAGCTTTCGTGGGATAATATAATTCCATCTGAAGACATAAAAGGTTTAAGGAGCTTGGCCATTTCTTCTGCTGAAATATATTTAAGCTGAATTATTTGTATGATCACCCCTTCCATGGGAGTATCCCCCGGTTTAATGCCGGATAATGCCAAACGGCTGGGAGCCTCTTTAAGCTTAACTATCTTTAAGAGTCCTTCATAATTAACAGCAGTTAGGCCATTTGCTTCCAGTATATGATAAAAAACAGGCAAAAGATCTTTTTGTTTTATCTTACCGGATGTATGAATTGTAACTCTTCCGCTGACTTTTGGGTCAACAACATAATTAATATTTAAAGAATCTGCCATAATCCGAATAACTTCATAGATATCGGCATCATCAAAATTAAAAGCAATTTCATCATCCCCGTTTTTGAGGGAAGGAAGCTGTTGATCAGAATCACGGGATACAACTTTATACCCAAGGGGCGGATTTGATTCATCTGTCCGCTTTGCTGAGATGACCGGGAATTCAACAGGGGGAAAAGCAGCTTTGCTATCTGGATATATTGCCTGATCATGAGATATTTCAGAAGTTAATTCCTCTTTTTTTACCTGGTCTTTTTCCTTGTTAAAGATGGGAGTATTTAAACTATCTGCATCACTCCCCTCCCCTGTTATATTTTTCGTTTCTGCTTTTTCATCAACTAAAGAAGCTGTTTCGCTTAAAGATGGCTGATTCCTCCTTTGATCTTGCAAAGGAGGAGGTTTTAAAGCACATCCGGCTGCTAAAAATAACAAAATAAACGAATAATGCATAATTCGTTTTTTTATCAATCTTGCACACATTACTAAATTATCCTTTTTTTATTGTAACTATTTAGGCTGATATATAATAAATAGTTACTTTTTATTTTCCCCATTAAAACGGAAAGTTACCTTATTTAAATTTACCAGTAAGCTTTTTTTTATTTAATAAGCGTTGATTTTTTTTAAATTTTTCACTCTCTTTAATTTTAATAACCTTTGTTTTTGCTTTCCGTCTGGTTTTTTTGATTAATCGTCTTTTGGGCTTATTTTTATCATATAACGAAACCTCATATTTTTTTCCTGATCGTTCCAGAAAAATCTTATCTTTTTCTATTCCAGCCAGATTATAATCAAGGATTGTATCTCCTATCTTCATCCATGAAGATTTTTTTAAAGTTTTTTTACCCTTTGGTATCTTTTCGAAATTACCAATAAGGGCAGCCCTGTTATCCTCTGAAATCATTACACCGTATACCACAATTTTTTTTGCAACAGCCAGAGGAAGTCCTTTTGCTCCAATCTCAGGATTTTCCTGGTCAAATTCAAGCCCTTTTCTTTCTGGAGAAAAAATATCTTTTTCCAGAATCACCTCATATGTCGATTCATCAGGAATTCTTCTTATATATGCAAAAGTAATATCATTTTGTTCAGGGGGCTCAACCAGTGTTATTTTTTTTGCACCTGGTTTTTCATCAAACCAGACACTGCAGGCCTTAACTCCAAAAAAAAATATAATGCTTAAAAGTACCAGAATGACAATCCATACTTTTGGAACCATAGAAACCACCGTTTCGTTTAAAGATCTTTCTTTTTCATCAGGCCTTCCACCGTAAGAACAGATGAAAGCCATCCTGTTTTAGCCTTGTTTCTTGTTCTGATGCGTATATCTTTTATCCTTAAAAAATTTGACGAAGTTCCTATTTTATAAAGGATCTCCTTTAGCTCTCTGCTAGTTGACTGTATGCTGAATTGCACAGAAACATTGATATACGGAGAATCACTATCCTTCGAAGGGCTTAACACACGCATACTTTTTATCTCGACATTGCTCTTTGCCATAATCCCCTGGAGAATATTCTGAACCTGTACAGCAGCCAGGGCAGGAGTTGCGCCTGGTAAAAGAGATTTTTCCAAGTCTTCAACTTTTAATTTAAGAGATTCCAGCCTTCCTTCCAAAATCTCCTTATCCAGCAAAGAAGCCTTGTATTTTTCAAGCATCTTCTGCTTTAACGCAATTTCCGCTTCAGGGAGATGAAGTCCCTGCACAACAGGAAACATCCTGTAAAAAATAACTACTAAAAAAAGTACTGTTACTCCAACAAAAAGATATTTTCTGTTTTTTAAGAATTCCAAATTTGAGATTTGTATCATATTAGCACCATAGCTAAACTAATTGGTAACTTCCCAAGAAGTTACATCAAGTTAAAGATTATTCAGCATTTTTGGCCGTAAGAACTTTTAAAGCAATTTTAAACCGCTCTTTGCCGGCCCTGGTTTTTGTAATTGATGAAGTAAAAATCACATCTTCAAAATATGGCGATTTGTCAAGAAGCGGAATTAATTCAGAAGCCCTTTCTGCAAACCCTATAATACTTATCCCTTTGTCTGAAAATCTTAAATCACTAACCCACGAACCATAAGGGATTATACAGCTAAGCTCCTTAATTATATCGAGCACGAATGCCTTGCCTGGATTACCATTTTTCATATACCCGATTTTTTGCTCTAAAAGCTCATATTCTTTTCGAATTTTATCTATCTGCTTAGCATCTTTTTGCAAAATTGATATTTCTTTATCCAGATGGCTGGAAATCGATCTTGTCCGGACAATGAGACTCCCCTGCCAGGACATGGCTGACAAAACCGCAAGAAGGCAAAGGGCAATAACTGCGTACAACGGCGCTTTACTGGAACGTTTTCGTAAATTCACAGGTAGAAAATTAAAATTGTTAGAAACTTTTTTTAGTCCTTTTAAAGCTAACCCGTATGGGGAAATAAATTCCTGCGCAGAAACAGGTGATGCGTACAGATTAAGATTAACAAGATCAAAGCCCTTTTCCCTTACACCTTCTTCCAGATTTTCATCAACCAAAGTCCCCCAAAGTACCACACGCAGATTTTCATTTTGCTTCTGACCTTCTGATTTATCCGGCAAATTATCCTGAACCGTTTGCAGCTCCCTTCCAATTTCAGATAAAAGCTCTGGCCCTTTTAGAGAGGTCTTAAAAACTCTGGAAACATTAAGAAACCCGTCTTGAACAAACCCTATTTCAAAACGATCATTTTTTAACCAGACAAAGGCATAACACTTCAAAGACGGAAAAAGCCCTGCCAGGGTATTGACAGCCGCCGCAAGACTTATATCAATACTTGCAAGGCCATGCCCGGTGAGATCTATAAGATCAAAATATGGCTTTAATTCATCCTTCTTCACCGCTGCCAGCAAAACCCTGATTCTCTTCTCCTCTTTATCCTCAGCTATATTCTGAATATCAAAATATAGATCCTCTCCGGAGAGGGGAACGTACTTTTCCAATTCATATTTAACCGTTGTCCTTAAATTCTCTTTAACTGCAGAGGGTAAAGTGATATCCCTTAAAATAACCGAACCCAGGGGAATCCCTATATGGATATAAGGGGAAGATATGCCATAATTTCGAACAAAGTCACTGGTCATGCAAGATACAATTTTCAATTTTTCATCAAAAGAGGTGCTTTCTGCAAAATATTGAACTTTACAATCCTTTTTGACAATACCCTTAAAGGAAGTGCCAAGCAATACTGCAGACACATAATCATTATCAATATGAACCCCGATGCTTGTTTGAAAAAAAAGCATTAATTTTTCATCCCCGTTCCTAAAAGATTATCAGATTATACCTGTTGCCGTCAGTAATGTCCGGTTAGAATCTTGCGTGAGGGGAGTTTAATTGTTTTTGTAGCGTATTTAATAAATTTCGTAGAATTTCTTAGTGCAGCGTAGCCAAAAAATTGCGATTGTTTAAGCGAGGCACGAGCGAGTTTCGCAATTTTGGCGGAGCAAACTTAGAAATTCAAGAAATTTATTCGCAATAGCGGAAAAAACAATTAAACTTTCCGTATTTTCTTTTTTGCAATTTTCTAACCGGATA
>Ga0190313_1000352_pt1 | contig 28036 bp, 26 predicted proteins | sample 4870071011_MG_FD_169989 | JGI IMG/M metagenome (GOLD analysis project Ga0190313, IMG submission 169989) | Hydrothermal vent sediment bacterial communities from Southern Trench, Guaymas Basin, Mexico - 4870-07-10-11_MG | ecosystem: Environmental > Aquatic > Marine > Hydrothermal vents > Sediment ... | reverse complement strand
CATCTCCCTTCTTTTCCTTCTGTTTTTTTACCTTCGCAAAGATACCAGACCCCTCTATGCCCGCCTCAATTGCGCATAAAATACACCCGCTGCCATCCTTCTAATCCGTTTTTTCGAACAGGCTCATTTGGGACTTGACCATCCTAAGAAGGGAGCAGTATAAAAGTAGACAATGACGGAACTTTCACTCCAAATAAATCCCGACGTTTAAGCCTTAAAACCCGAAGGGAGAGTAACCTTTTTTCCGGTTTTTTACCAATACAAAGTTGAAAGGAGGGAACGCTCAAAACGATATCTGAATAGCCTTTGCACCATAACACGACCCTGTTTTTCGAACAGGCTCATTTCTGCTTGACAGAGTTGAACATGAGTGTTAAGTGGAAACTTACTCTAACGAGCGATAGGTAAAAAGGAAAGGGTTTTGGTACAAAAAGAAGGAACGAAAGAACAGCTATTGCGAGTGTCTGCAGAGCTTTTCCGGAAAAAGGGATACCGTGCTACTAGTATGCGAGATATCTCCCGAGCTTTGGGAATAAAAACGAGTTCAATTTATTACTACATCAATTCAAAGGAGGATTTGCTTCGGGAGATTTCAGTTAAAACCATGAACATGCTGATAAAAGCAGGAGAAAAGGTGGCTTTTTCTCCATCACCTCCGGAACAAAAGCTCAAACAACTTGTTATTTCTCACGTCCGGTTGTTATGTGAAAACCTCGATCTTTTTACTGTAACTCTTCACGAATTAACTCGCACTAACGCAAGTTCTTTTTGGAAAGAAATTGTTGGCATGCGGGATCGCTACGAGACGTTGGTACGTGGCATTATAAGAAACGGCAAGGAAAGTGGTGTATTTAGAAATGTTAGTGAAAAGATGGCAGGTTTTGCCCTCTTAGGTATGCTTAACTGGATTGTTCGCTGGTATTCACCGTCTGGAGGGAAATCTATTGAGGATATTGCTCGGCTTTGGGCAGATATTTTTTTAAACGGAATAAAGGAGCGATAAAGGAGAATTAGCTCCAACACCTGGGAGAAAATTGAAATCTATAAGGTGGAAATAACGAAATATAACCAAAAGAAGAAAGCGGAAAGGAGGGAGAGGGATGAGATTTGATGTAACAAATTTGTACAACAGGCGGGCTGATAACAGGTGGGATCGAATCGCAGTGGGGGATATTACAGAGAGAATGACATGGAGCCGGCCTAATCAGGAAGCGCTGGTATGCTGGGAAGGCGCCTATGCTTATCCCGAAAACAGGAGATTAACCTACCCTACAGTTGGATAGAAAAGCCAACCAGTTTGCGAATGCCCTGTTGGAAAGAGGACTCAAAAGAGGGGATAGGGTCGTAACATTTGCTCTTAACAGTGCTGAGCATTACATAGCTCAGCTTGGTACTGCTAAAGCAGGAATGGTGCTTGTTCCTATAAATGTGATGATTGCTGAGGATGTCATCGAGTATATCGTTGAACACACTGAACCAGCTTTTTCCGTTGTGGACGGACAGTTCGTTTCAAAAGTCAAAAATGTTTTTGAAAAAAAGTCTTGATCTTTTGCGGGCGGGAAGACCCCTTCCGTAAGGGAGGGGATGAAAGCCCGCAGGTGCGTTAGCACCTTGAAACTAAACAACTGTGAGTATAGATTACAACTGCAGAAATGAAAACGAAAAGAGCAATAGTCCTGGAGTTAAACAACTTGACAGAAGAACAGCAGATAATACTTGGACACCTCACCTACCACGCCGGAAAGCTCTGGAATCAAGCCAACTACCTCGTAAAGAACAGATTAGCAAAACCTGACTATAGAGACCTGTATAACAAACTCAAAGATACATCTTTACACCTGCGTTCCCTACAGTCCCGATCAGCTCAAATAGTCCTTGACGAACTATCAAGAGGGTGGAGCAACTTTTTTAAGCTCCTAGAAAATCCTGAAAAGTTCAAGAAGAAGGGGATAGAAACTGTTAGACCATCTGGTTACGTAAATCCCAAAACACCCCACAGAGTAGTAACCTGGGATAAAACGGGGTTCAAGATAGAAGGAAGCAGGATAAGGCTATCCATTTCAAAGAGCTTAAAGGGATACCTGCTTGAGAAGTTTGAATTTTCACCTGAGTACCTGTGGATAGAAACAGGATACAAAGACCTGAAAAAACTTAAACTTCTCAACATTCAGATAGTTCCGTATAAAGCCTACGGGCATATAAGCTTTAAAATGGTGGTAGTGTATGAAAAGGAAGTTCCTGAAGTTAAACCCACAGGGAACAAAGTATTAGCGACCTTATACGTGATACGTCTCACGTCTTACGTCTCACGTCTTACGTCTTACGCCTTATACCTGACCTACAAACTCAAAGAAGTGGGGATAGAAGTTAGGCTAATAGATGAGAGCTACACTTCCGTTACTGACTCGTGCGATGAAGGAGCAGGAGTAACAAAGGAAAGCAAAGGTAACGGAAGGAGGAAAAAGAGAGGGTTGTTCTACTCACCAATCAAGGGATACATCAATGCAGATGTTAATGGAGCGAGGAATATCTTAAGGAAATTCAAAAGGAAGTGGTTTGACCTTGTAACGGGACTCAAACAAGTGGTCAGGATAAGAATCTACAAGTTGGGTAAAGGTATCTCCGAGTCCCTGCTTTTTGCGGGGATAGGAGTAGAGGGTGACGTGAACTCACCCAGAGGGATAAGGGTAGGAGTGACCTATCAAACTCCCTTAGAAGCTCCGTCCGTAAAGGCGGAGTAGTTCACGTATGGCCTTCTGGGGAATATGCACCAATGGGCGCTGATGGAGCAGTAGCTATCATATATAACCGAGAAATCCAAAAACTTCCAACATCAGAGGAAAGACTCGAATTCGCGGAAAAGAAAAAGAAGGAATACTATGATTCTTATGTAGATCCCCTACAAACGGCAAAGAACCTTAGATGGAATTTTTTTGATGACATTATTGATCCACGAAAAACCAGGGAGACTATCATCAGGGCTCTGGAACTAGCCAAAACCATAAAAGAACGTGTTTCTCCGCGACCAAGGAGGAAGCAGGGAAATAGGCCTGTTTGAGGAGATAACACTTAAGACCTTTGCAAAGAAACCCGAGCTACAGCAAAGATTGTGCGGTATAAGATATTTTACTTGTGTGGAGAAGGCGACCTAGGGGGCCGAGAGGGAGTTAGGAGAAGGTGCAAATCCTTAGTTGATTGGCGAGAGAAGAAGCTCTTTTTTCTTGACCTGAGAGAAAGAAAGTGTTTATTTGTTTTTGACCTATTGGTCGATAGAATAAGCAAAGGGCCGAGAGGGGGTTGAAAAAGGGAGAAGGTTTGACTCTCTATACCTACCTAGCGATAGATAGAAATGGGTAAGAGGAGGAAAGAAAAATGGGAAATGCGGTCTTATCAGAGCGAAAAAATGGCATGCTCTGGCTTACTCTCAACAGGGAAGAAGTCTTCAATGCAATATCTACAGAGCTTATGCGAGAACTTGTACAGGAGCTTCGGTCTGTCGAAAGTGATCCAGAAATTGGCGTTGTTGTGATAACGGGTAAGGGAAAAGCCTTCTGCGCAGGGGGTGATCTGGGGGAAATAAGTGCGCTTGGAGATGCTCCGATAGACGAGCGCAGAGCATATCTTATTCTATTCCAGGATATGATCCAGACCATTCGTAGATTGCCTAAACCTGTAATTGCTGCAGTAAATGGTTATTGCATCGGTGGTGGAAATGAATTGAATCTTGCCTGTGATATAAGTATCGCATCGGAAAAAGCAAAATTCGGCCAGGCCGGTCCGCGAGTGGGATCAGTTCCACTTTTAGGAGCCACTCAGATAATGCCAATCCTTGTGGGAGAAAAGAGAGCGAAAGAAGTTGTCTTCCTGTGCCGAACTTATGATGCCCATGAAGCAGAAAAAATGGGATGGGTAAATAAAGTGGTTCCTCATGATCAGTTAATCCCGGAAGTACAAAAATGGTGTGATGAAATACTTCAGATGAGTCCTACCTCAATTGCCTTGGCTAAAAAGAGCCTTAACATGTACTACAACTTAGCTTCCCAGAATATGGAAGATGGTCTCGAAGCAGTGGCACTCTTTTGGGGAACTGAAGAATCGAAGGAAGGAGTTAGAGCCTTTAAGGAAAAGAGAAAACCAGATTTTAGAAAGTATCTGTAAATGAAAAAGGAAAAACAATGAAAGTTCTCGCCATAAGTGGGAGTCATCGGAAGGGTAAGAATACGGCTACCATGTTAAGGTTGGTTTTGGAACCATTGGAAGCCAAAGGAATAGAAACAGAGCTCATTGAGCTTGTAGATTATAATATTGAATTGTGTAAAGCCTGTAATAAGTGTCTGACTAAAAGCGAATGCAGCATAAAAGACGATGACATGGCTTTTATTGCCGAGAAAATGCTCGATTCAGATGCTATTGTTCTCGGTTCTCCTGTTTATTTTACCAACGTTAGCAGCCTGATGAAGATATTCATAGACCGTACCCGATGGATGCATATGTGTGAAAATTTGCTTGAAGGAAAAGTTGGTGCAGCGGTTACTCATGCAGGCTTAAGAAACGGGGGGCAGGAGTTTACTCAGATGATCCTGGAGAGTTTTCTTTTGCACCAGGGTCTTCGGGTAGTCAGTGCCAGAGACCAAAAAGGCAAAATTTATAACTTGGGTCCCATGGGAACAATGTTTGATGCCTTGGATGGTGAAAATGTCCGATGGAAGCGAGGGGTATTGGAGGATACCTTGACAGTAAAGATGTGCCACACCCTTGGCATGAATATCCTCCGGTGTTTGGAGGGTAGCTAACGGAACGAGAAATTTCTAACCACAGTGGTTGGTATTTAAAAGGATGGGTAAATGGATTCTTAGGATTGTGAAACCCAGCGGAGATAGGCTTCAAGTAAATCCCCTGTGATTACTGTACATTAGTGGAAGATACGGTAATCAAATGATAGATCCTGAAAGTAGGATTGGTTATTCAAGCTAAGCGGTTTTCCTGGAGTTGAATTCAATAGGGAAGAATCGGTGATAAGGTGAAGTGTTGCATGTAATGATGTTTGATGAAGGAAGGCGAGGAGAGGTCGATGGAGCCACTTAAGGGTGTCAAAGTGTTGGATTGTTCCACGCTATTGCCGGGTCCATACTGTACCATGATGATGCAGACTATGGGAGCGGAAGTTATAAAGGTAGAACCTCCTTATGGGGATTTTCTGAGAAAGATGCTTCCTGAATGTTTCGCGTTGTTGAATAGGGGCAAGAAAAGCGTAGTGCTTAATCTGAAAGAACCCAGGGGCAGGGAAATATTTTGCCGGATGGCAAAAGATGCGGATGTAATGCTTGAAGGTTTTCGACCCGGTGTGGCTGAAAAGCTTGGAATCGGCTTTGAGAAAATCAGATCTATAAATCCCACCATCATTTATGTTTCTATTTCAGGATATGGACAAAGTGGCCCGTATGTTTCTCATCCGGGACATGACATCGATTTTCAAGCTGTGTCCGGTTTGGTCAGTATTACTGGTGAACCTGAAAACCAGAAAGGAACCCCCGCAGGTTTCCAGGCATCGGATATTGCCGGTGGTATGTTTGCTCTAACTTCAATACTAGCAGCACTTCTTGGCAAAGAAAGAGGAGAGGAATGGAAAGCCCTGCATTTGGATGTTTCTATGACCGATAGCCTTATTGCCTGGATGATACCTCGCATCGTGGAATACTTTGCCAGGGGAATGCCAAATCGGTCTGACTTCATGGCAAGAGGGTCTTATGGAATCTTTGAAGCGAAAGACGGAAAGTATTTTTCCCTTGGGGTGGTTGAAGAGCATTTTTGGGAGAGGCTGTGTAGACTGGTAGATGCACCTGATCTGCTGGAAGACCCTGAGTTAAAAAGCTGGGAAGGGCGAAACAGAAATAGCCATAGGATTTTGCCTAGGCTGGAGAAAGCATTTCTAAAAAAAGGACGAGATGACTGGCTACAACTTTTATGGAATGCGAACATTCCCGCAGCTCCGGTTAATGAAATAAAAGATGTAGTCCGGGATCCTCAGGTGAGGTTTAGAGGGCTGATTGGTGTAGATGAAGAAAATCGGTTTTCTGCAGAAAAGACAAAGCCATTTCCTGTTAAAGAACTCACAAAGGACAATGCTGGTTCTTCTGTCCCAGGTCTAGGGGAGCACACGGAACAGATTCTAAAAGGCTTAGGGTATTCTGATAAGGAAATTGAAGAGCTATATGAGGTTGGGGTCATCAAAGGCGTTAAAGCTGGGGAGGAGTGTTAGAATGGATTTTGAACTCACGGAAGAGCAAAGGATATTAAAAGATACTCTCCGTAAATTTATGGAAAGAGAAATAATACCTCTTGCAAATGAATATGAAAAAGAACGCAAGGTTATCACCCGGGATATCCTGAAAAAGCTCGCACCATTCGGATACGTTGGCGCCGAAATTCCGGAAGAATACGGAGGTTTTGGCCTTGATACTGTATCTTACTGTTTGATGGTGGAAGAGTTGGGACGCGCCTGGGGTGCTTTGCGTACTATGGTAACAGTCTCGAATCTGGTTACTTCTCTTATTTATAAGTTTGGGACGGAAGAACAGCGAACGCAATTTCTCCGCCCTCTAATTGATCTTGATTATTTGGGGGCTTTTGCTCTAACCGAACCAAACGTGGGTTCGGATGCGGCTTCGATAGAGACAACCGCAACCCGCAGTGGAGATTATTACATCCTGAACGGTACAAAAACGTTAATAACCAATGGAAGTATTGCAGACGTAATTTGTGTCTTTGCCTCTGTTGACCGCCAGAAGGGAGCAAAAGGTATAACCGCTTTTCTTGTTGAAAAGGATAAAGCCACATATCAAACGAGTGACATTCCAAAGATGGGTATGCACTCATCTGTTATCTCTGAGATCGTTTTTGAAGACTGTCGCATTCCAGTATCCAGTCGTCTTGGTGAAGAAGGAGAAGGGCTTAAGATTGCTTTAAGTGGTTTAAATGTTGGGCGCTGTGTCGTCGCATTCGCCGTCATTGGTCTGGCTCAAGCGTGCATCGATGCGGCAATTCGATATGCAAAGGAAAGGAGGCAATTTGGACGTCCAATAGGAAGCTTCCAGCTTATTCAGGCAACCATTGCAGACATGGCCATGGACCTAGATGCAGCAAGGTTATTGGCATTTAGGGCGGCTTCAATGATTGATAAGGGAATAAAATGCACGCGGGAAGCATCCATTGCAAAACTCTTTGCTACAGAAGCAGCATTGAGAATTGCTAGTAAGGCTATCCAGGTACATGGTGGATACGGATATACTCAGGAATACCTGGTTGAAAGATACTACCGTGACGCAAGACATCTGACAATGGCTGAAGGGACGAGTGAAATTCAGAGGCTCATTATTGGAAGAGAACTTCTTGGATTATCAGCGTTTACCTAAAAGAAACACAGGGGGTTTTAATACTATGGATGAAATCAGTTATTTTGAGGATTTAAAGGTAGGAGATCGGGCTATTACAGCAGGAAGAACTGTAACCGAGGCGGATGTGGTTAATTTTGCTGGTCTTTCAGGGGACTTTAATCCAATACACGTGGACAAATCATTCGCAGAAACAACACCATTTAAAAAACGTATCGCACACGGTTTGTTGGTCATGTCAATAGCATCAGGCCTTTTTACTCAATGCGAGATGAATATCAGAATTAAGAAAAGTCTGATTGCGCTGTTGGAAGTTCGGGCCCGGTTTCTAAAACCAGTGTTTATTGGAGATACTATACACGTTGAAGTAGAGGTGAAAGATAAAAAAGAGACGAGCAAACCTGATAGGGGAATTGTATTACTCGAGCGAAATGTGGTTAATCAGAATGGTGAAGTAGTTCAGGTTATCGAAACGCCTCTTATGTTAAGACGAAGGCCGCAAAGCTGATAAGAATCAGGTTTATTCTTTTTGGGAGAAAGTTTTTCTTATCTTGAAATTGGGAGGTGTAAATATGGAATTAGAAGGTAGAGTGGCAATAGTTACGGGAGCGGGTCTTGGCATTGGTCGCGCCACTGCTTTGAAGCTTGCAAGCGACGGGGCAAAAGTAGTGGTTAATGATGTGGTGCCGGAAAATGGAAATAACACGGTTGAACTGATTCGTTCTTCGGGTGGAGAGGCAATATTTGTTCAGGCTGACGTATCGAAATGGGATGATGCTAAAACCCTGGTTGATGAAGCGGTTAAAGCCTTTGGAACAGTGGATATTCTTATAAACAATGCTGGAATAACCCGTGATAAGCTTCTCAGGGACATGGAAGAAGAAGACTGGGATAAGGTGTTAAATATTAATCTCAAAGGAGCCTTTAACTGCTGTAAATTCGCTGTTCCTCATATGGTGGAAAAAAATTACGGGAAAATTGTTAATCTGTCTTCTCGCGCTCACCTCGGTAACCCTGGACAGGTAAATTATTCCTCGTCAAAGGCTGGAATTATAGGATTCACCAAATCTCTTGCTCTGGAACTGGGGCGCTTCAATATAAATGTAAATGCCGTAGCTCCAGGCATGGTGGACACAGAAGGAGTAAGAAACCATCCAAAATACGATATGATTATTGAAAGAGCTCTAAAAGCAACTCCTTTACGTAGAATCGGAAAACCCGAAGACATAGCCAATGTCATACACTTTTTGGTTACTGATGCGGCAAGCTATATTACCGGAGAAGTCATTCATGTAACAGGTGGGCGGTACTAAAATAGCTATAAAAACTATCCAGATGTCCAATTCTGATGGTTACGTTAAGCAAGACTTCAGATGGGAGTAAAGAATGAGTGGCAAAGAGAGCATCCCTTTAGAAGAAGGACTATGGGAAATCGATGAAAGCGGGACAGCTAGGCTTCTTGGGAGTCGATGCCGTTTGTGCGGTGAACTGTTTTTCCCAAGGAAGAAAAACGATGTGTGCACCCATTGTCAGGGAAGAGGGCTAGAAACTGTAAGGCTAAGCAACCACGGGCAGGTTGTTACATGTACAGTGGTTTACCAACGTCCTGCAGGAGGTTTCTATAAGGGTACTGTCCCCTATGCCTACGGTGTCGTTGAACTTCCAGAAGGGATAAGATTCATGACCCTGTTAGTAAGTGATGATCTTGAAAGCATTCAAGTGGGTTCGAAGGTTCGTTTAATCATTGACCCGCTTTTTGAGGATGATGAGGGAAAACAGGTGCTAACTTACAAGTTTGAAGTTGTAAAAGAATGAAAAGATTTTCGAGGAGGGGACAGACTGATGAATCAGGTATTTGTAGTTGGTGTTGGAATGACCAAATGGGGGGTTTATTCTGACAAAGAATGGTACGATCTGGGAAGTGAGGCGATGCTAAATGCCCTGGATGATGCGGAACTGGAATGGAAAGATATTCAGACTGTGTTTGCGGGTAGTGTGTATCAGGGAACTGGCTCAGGTCATCAGGCAGTGAAAGAAATAGGCCTGACGGGCATTCCTGTCATTAATGTGGAGAATGCCTGTTCAAGTGGTTCTTCGGCCTTTCGCCTTGCATACCAAGCTGTTGCGACAGGCATATATGATGTTGTCATGGCTGTTGGAATGGAGAAAATGCCAAAAGGGCCAATTCCAAGTACGGCATTTAGGCCTTTGGAACTTCAGATGGGTTTCAACGTACAATTCGCCAATTATGCATTGGAAGCTGTGAAGTACATGAAGGAATATGGGGCCACGGAGGAAGATTTTGCTCGGGTTACGGTTAAGAATCGACGCAATGGAGCCTTAAATCCATATGCTCGTTTTCAGAAGCCAGTTACCATTGAGGAAGTGATGAATTCTCGGATGGTAGCCAAGCCACTTCGACTTCTACACTGTTGTCCTCTTGCCGATGGAGCCGCTGCAGCAATTTTATGTAATAAAAATAAAGTGAAATCAAAGAAGCGAGCAGTTTTAGTGGCGAGTTCTGTTTTGGCTTCAGGAGTCTATGGTGAGGCAATTTATATGTGTGGCATAGTTGAGAGCGTTAAATATCCGCCCAAAGAGGGTATAATCGAAATATCCGCTAGAGAAGCATATGAAGCTGCAGGTGTTGGGCCTGAGGATATAGATGTGGTTCAGGCATATGATACTATGGCTCCATCAGAACTCTGGGATATTGAAAAACTGGGGTTCTGTGCCCCGGGCGAAGCCCCTCGATTACTGAAAGAAGGTGCATTTGATATAAACGGAAAGCTTCCTGTTAATACAGATGGAGGCTTGATGTCGAGGGGACATCCTCTTGGCGCTACCGGATTGGGACAAATCTTTGAACTGGTTTGCCAGATCAGAGGAGAGGCTGGTCAGAGACAGGTGGAGAAAGCAAAGGTTGGTTTGGCTCATGCAATGGGCGCTGGTCCAAATAGTTCTGTAACAATCCTTATGAAGTGATAGATATGTCATAAGGAACTGGAGTGCGTTATGATAGATACTTTCGATGAGCTTCTTCTAGACAGTGAGCCAAGGAGTGGTTCAAGCAAAGTCATGCCGCTTAAAGAAGCCGTCTCACGCTTTATCAAACCTGGAATGATGATCCACACGGGTCAAACAAATATTCGATGGTGTAGTGCGATTATATATGAAATTGCTAGACAGTTTTGGGGAAAGAATCCCAATTTTACCCTTGTTGGCATCTCCATGAACTTTCCCCAGTCTATTCTGGTTCACGGTGGATTAGTGCGGAAGATAATTACAAGTTATTGTGGAGATCCTTACTATGCTCCCAGTCCTAATAGGGTGTATCAACGGGCATTCAAAGAAGGAAGCTTGGAAATCGAAAATTGGTCAATCTATACTTTACCTTTACGGCTTAAAGCTGCTGCATTAGGTCTCCCTTTCTTGCCAACCTTTTCCCTTATTGGCAGTAGCATGGCTGAAGAAAACGTTGGAGATTTTCTGATTGTTGATGATCCATTTCAAACTGGGGAAAAAGTCGGTTTGGTGAAGCCTCTCCAGCCTGATGTAACCATCATCCATGGATGGATGGCAGATCAGGAAGGAAATGCTATCTTTTTGCCTCCTCTGGCTGAAAACCTGTATGGGGCTATGGCAAGCAAGGAGGGTGTGATTCTAACAGTAGAGAAGCTCGTGTCCACCGAAACTATTCGTAAGTATTCACAATTTACGAGACTTCCCGGACAATATGTCCGAAGTGTGTCTGTGGTTCCCTTTGGAGCTCATCCCAGTGGGTTATCCAGGGTGGGAATGGAAGATATGGAGCTCTACATGGAGGACTACGATTTTGTAGAAGAAGCTCACCAGGCAACCAAGAGCCGGGAAGATTTTGACAATTGGGTAAAAGAATGGGTTCTTTCCTGTAAAGATCACAAAGATTACTTAAGGAAGCTCGGTTATAAAAGAATCCTGGAACTTAAAGGACGGTCTCATTTTGATTCGTGGCGTTTCGATATTGATGTCATGGAAAATCGCCCCAAGACAACCCGGTATACTTCTATAGAGATGGCAATTGTGGCAATGGCACGCAAATTAGCGGAGAAAGTCAAGAAAAATGGGTACCAGACATTACTGGCTGGAGCTGGCATTGCGAATCTTGCGGCATGGCTCTCTTTTTACACTCTGAAGAAAGAAGGATATTCGTTGGATCTGATGGCCGAGGTCGGTCTCTATGGTTACGTTCCTCGACCGACCGATCCAGCCCTTTTCAATATGCGCAATTTTCCCACTTGTAAGATGAATACAGATATCCCCACAATTATGGGTATATTAGTAGGCGGGAAAAAAGCTCAATGTATAGGGGCACTTGGTGCGGCACAGGTGGACGAATACGGAAATATAAACACGACCAAAACAGCTAGTGACAGGTATATCGTAGGGTCAGGCGGAGCTAATGATGTAGCTAGCACAGCAAAAGAAGTAGTAACCATAATATCCCATGTTAAAGAAAGGCTGCCGAAAAAGGTTCATTACATAACCTCCCCTGGGAAAAATGTTCGCACTGTAGTTACTACTCTTGGGATTTTTGAAAAATTGGACACTGATTCGAAATTTACACTAACGGCATACTATCCAAGAGACGGATTGGATAAAGAACAACTCATTCGAGAGATTTTCGAGGGTTCAAATTGGTCGTTTAAGGTGTCAAACGAAGTTGAGGAGGTTTCTCCGCCTACAAGGTGGGAACTTGACCTTCTCCGATCTTTTGATCCACGACGTTATTACCTTGGCCCACCACCTGATGAACAAGAAACATAAAAGCAGACAAGGAGGTAAAAACGATGTTTGAATTAACTAACAAAGTTGCAATTGTAACCGGAGGAGCGAGGGGAATTGGAAAAGGTATTTCCGTAACGATGGCAAAACAGGGAGCAAAAGTAGCAATTGCAGATCTTTTAGAAGAAGAAGCAAAGAAAACCGCTGAGGAGATTGAAAAACTGGGTGGCAAGGCGATAGCAGTTAAAACCGACGTGACAGACCTTGAGCAGGTAAAACAAACGGTAGCGAAGGTGAAGGAGACATTTGGCCCCATTGATATCCTTGTAAACAATGCCGGTTGGGACAGGATAACCCCCTTTATCAAAACCACTCCTGATTTCTGGGAAAAGGTCATAGCGATCAACTATAGAGGGGTAATTAACTTTGTATATGCGGTAATTCCTGACATGATGGAAAGAAACTCGGGGAGAATTATCAGCATTGCCTCTGATGCTGCACGGGTTGGAAGTACTGGCGAAGCTGTATATTCTGGAGCAAAGGGGGCAATAATATCTTTCAGCAAGACAATGGCACGGGAACTTGCAAGGAACAATATTACCGTAAACGTCATTTGTCCGGGGCCAACGCCTACTCCACTCGTTGAGGAGATGAAGGAGAGTGACGAGTTTGCGAAAAAAATACTAAGTGGCATGGAAAAGTATATTCCTTTAAGACGCCTCGGTACTCCCGAGGATATCGCTTACGCAGTGGTCTTTTTTGCTTCGGATGAGGCAAGCTTCATTACTGGTCAGACGTTAAGTGTAAGTGGAGGCCTAACAATGGTTTAATTCGTTAGAAGCTTCGCCCCTAAGGGCGGAGCAGTTCACGGCTCTCTATCTTGCGGGAGCTACTGCCATTAATATTAATCTTAAAAAGATTATTTTACCACCAATGACTTCATACGTGAAGAAATAGAAAAGAGCGAATATGATAGTGGTTCTGACAAGGTTGTTGATGCCTTTGGCGATTGGAAGTATTCTCAAGATAGCTAAACTATACTCCCTCGAACACCGAAAATATTCTCACTCAACAGCAATGCTGCATATCAAGCAACTATGTGAACCCTTATGAAAAAACCTGCTGCTTAGCAGACGTTCTATCTGACCCCGGAATAAAGTTGAATGTATACTTGTCTGGAGGAAAGTTAACAAAACAAGAAATTCTCGACTACTTAAACAAAAAAGTGGAAGAAAAGCGGATTGCCAGATTCTGGATCCTAGACATAGTTGAAATTGCTAGCGCATTCCGAAAACAGGGAGGGGGGTTTGATAAAAAAGCCATAGGGAAAAACGAAAGAGGTATTAAACGGACAGCAAAAGGCAGGAGTAGCTTGTTGACTTCGATTCATGTCTAGAGTTGCCTCCCAGTGATAAGACGCGTTGCCTATGTAATGGAGGAGAGAAAAGATGCTTATTTACAAAGAAGAACATAAAATCTTTCGTGATGCTGTGAGGAAATTTGTCCAGCGGGAAGTTGAGCCTTATGTAGATGAATGGCAGAAAAAAGGGGAAATCCCTCGTTCGTTGTGGAAAAAATTAGGTAGAGAGGGATACCTCTGCCCATGGGTGGAAGAGAAATACGGCGGTTCTGGCGCTGGATTTGAATATTCAGTGATTGTAATAGAAGAGTTAGCTCGTTCGACAGTAGGTTTAGGCATTACTGTGCACACTGACATTGCTGCTCCATACATTGCTGACTTTGGAACCGACGAACAAAAAGAAAGATGGTTGCCGGGGTGTACTAGTGGAGACATAATCACAGCAATAGCAATGACTGAACCTAATGCAGGGTCAGATTTACGTGCTATAAGAACCAGGGCCGTAAGAGACGGCGATTTCTATATTATTAACGGCCAGAAAACTTTCATATCCAATGGAATCACGGCCGATTTAGTGATCTTGGCCTGCAAAGTCGGTGAGCCAGGAAAGGGGAATGACGGAAAGATTTCCCTTATAGCGGTTGAAGATGGTACTCCTGGTTTCATCAAAGCTCGGAAGCTCGATAAAATGGGTCTTCACTGTGAAGATACTGGGGAGCTATTTTTTGAAGATTGTCGTGTTCCTCGGAGTAACTTGCTTGGTGAGGAAGGTATGGGCCTCAGGATGATGATGGCAGAGCTCCAGAGGGAGCGACTCGTTGTTACCATTTGGGCTCAAGCACTTGCAGAAAAAATCTTAGCTGACGCCATAGAATATTCCAAAACCCGCGAGGCCTTCGGACAGCCAATTTGTAGTTTCCAGTATAACTCATTTAAAATAGCGGAAATGGCCACAGAAATAGAACTTGGACGTGCCTTTCTGGATACTCTAGTTCAGGAGTTTTTACAGGGCAAAGACATTGTTACGAAAGTCTCAATGGCCAAGTGGTGGATTGCTGAAATGGCTAACAGAGTTGCTTACAATTGTTTGCAGCTTTATGGAGGCTACGGGTACATGGAGGAATACCCGATAGCACGTCTCTACAGAGACGTGAGGGCTCAAACTATCTATGCTGGCACTACCGAAATTATGAAACTGATCATTGCAAGGAGGCTTGGACTGGAAAAGCCAGAGCGCTAGGGACAGAAAACTGGCAAAGGGAGGCTCAGAAAAGCCATTTTGGGCTTCTGCGGAAGCAGATGCACCAGATGCGGAACGCCTCAATTTCCATCACAGAGAGTTTGTGTCAATCCTGATTGTGGAGCCATAAATGAGATGGAGGAGTATTACTTTTGATAAAAGAGGGAAGCATTTCGGCGTTTCTGAGAAAGCGAAACCAAATTTCATAGAGAAGTAAGATTTGCTGGAGTATGAAATTTCTCTAATTCGGATTAACACTTGTTAATATTTTGGCATGTACTAAACTACTGAATGATAGTTAGGTAAAATAGATTTGTGTATGATTTTTGCCCACTGTGGGGGGCGGCTGGAGCCCATTATCATAATGAAAAATGAAAAAGGAGGGTGATGCCATGGCATTAATGGAAGAAGCAAGACGACGATTTAATGAACTGGTGCAGATGCATTTTCCCTTTGAAGCCACTGCAGAAACCTATCCCAACCGTGAGGCTTATGTTGATCTAAGCAGCAACAGAAGGTTTACGTACAAAGAGCTTGACAACGCAATGAACAAACTTGCCAATGCTTTCAAAGCAGATGGGGTTCAACCAGGCGATCTAGTGATGTCCATGTTATTTAACACTGTTGATCATGTTATCGTGAATTATGCAGCATGGAAGGTGGGAGCAATATTTTCGCCGATCAACTTCAGATTTGCCCCCGGAAACGTTGCGCACTGCCTGGAAGATAGTGAACCGAAAGTTTTCGTTTATGATGAAGATCTAACAGATGTTGCAAAACAGGCAGTTGAAATGTCAGATTTTAAGCCAAAGATTGTACTTTCCAGAAAGGATCTGGAAAATTATAGCGCGAAGTTTCCTGAAACGAAACCAGCTAATCCTGAAGGTGTAACTGCTTTTCACGAATGTCTAAGGCTTTATACATCCGGAACTACAGGAAGGCCAAAGGGGGTTCCGCATTATCATGCCGATGCATATATTGGAGGATTAACCCATTCACTTGCCGGAATGCACTGGATTCCTGATGATATTCTATTAGTTATTGCCCCATACTTCCATGCTGCGGGGAATATACCTGCCTATATGCCCGCTTTTATGCGCGGAATGAAGGTGGTAAGTGTAAAACGATTTGATCCCATAAAAGTTTTAGACGCCGTTGCAGCAGAGAAAGTTACTTTCATGATGGGGCCACCTGCCGCGTTCATTGCCATAATTGATGCTGTTAAGAAAGGGTATAACAAAGATGTGAGTAGCCTTAGGGGTTGTATGCTTATGGGAGCACCCATTACTCGTGAAACCTATCGTGGGTTAAGAGATGTATTAAAGGTGGATGTGTTTAATGGTGATGGCACGACAGAAGCTCTTTATTGTCATCAACTGTCCCCATGGGATCCGGTAGAGAAATGGGAGGGTGACGCAACAGCGAAAAATGGCTGTCCTCTTCCTGGTAACCTGCTAAGAATTGTGAAAATCTATCCAGACAGGAAGGCAAAACCTGATGAACTGGTTCCAAAGGATGGTAAAACGATAGGGGAACTCATCGTTAAAAATATCCATTTCCCGGGATATTACCACAACAATCCAGAACAAACCCAGGCGGCGTTCATAGATGGTTGGTTTTATACCGGTGACAATGCCACATGGGATGAGGATGGCTATAACCATCTCCATGGCCGGAGTGGAGATATGATCCTAAGTGGCGGTGAAAACATTTACCCGGAGGGGTTAGAAGCGGCGCTCATTGAACACCCAGCAGTTCAGGATGCCATTGTGGTAGGTTGCCCTGATGAAAAATGGGGGCAGCTAGTTACGGCATATGTCGTACTAAACAAAGGTGCGAATGTTACACCTGAAGAGCTGGATGCGCATATGAAAGCCCATCCAATGGTGGATGATTATGCAAGGCCCAGACTTTACACTTTTGTTGATGAATTGCCTTACACTGCGACAGGAAAGAAACAAAGGTTTGTCATTCGTAAGAGAGTGGCTGAGGATGCAAAAGAGGGTAAGCTTGTTCAGGTAAAGAAAATATAAGAAAGAGTAGTGGTCTAGCTCAGCATTGGCCCGCAGTATGCGGTGCCAATGCCGATGATTGAATTTAAGGGGGGTAAATATGCGAGAGGTGAATTTAACAACTTCTACAGTAGTAGACGGCACGGGACTTCGATATCTTACTCAACACAAAGCATTAAGAGCTAGTGTGCTCCGCTTCCCTAAAAAAGTTGCACTGGTTGATGTAAAACATGGCTACAAAAAGGAAACCTATGAAGAATTGTGGCTAAGAACAAACAGATTGGCCAATGCACTCACCGACCTCGGAGTAAAAAAAGGAGACATAGTCGCCTACTGGACAGAGGATCGCCTGGAGCACGTGGAAATTTGGTACGCCTGTTCAAAGATTGGAGTTGTTTGGACAGGAGTAAATGCTCGATATACGGGTAAAGAAGCCGAGTATATAATCAATCATTCGGACGCTATGGTGCTCTTTGTAAGTCCGGCGTTTGTTGACAAGCTCAAGTCCATTAAAGCAAATCTTAAAAATGTCAAACATTACATAGTGTTTGGAGATAGAGATGTAGAGGGTATGAAAAGCTATGAGGCGCTTCTATCTGAGGCCTCGGATGCAGATCCTGAAGTGGAGGTGAGGGATAACGACTGGGATAGTTTGTGCTACACATCTGGTACAACGGGAACTCCATCTGGATCTTTGCGTACTCAGTCATCTGGTTTGGGATGGGAATTTGGAATAATCCAAGCACTCCATTTAACTCACGAAAGTAAAGTATGGGCGCCATACCCTAATTATCATTGGGGAGGAAACGTAACCACCAGGCCGGTATTAGCATCCGGAGGAACCAGATGGATACCAGGAAGTCCACCAGATGTTAAAGAATTTTTTGAAATTCTACAAAAAGAGAAAATAAACACGGTAATGGCTATTCCCTCCATAGGAGCGATGATATGCAGCTACCCTGATATAGACAAATACGACACCTCGTGCGTAAGGTATTGGTTCTCCAGTGGTTCCGCATGGCTTATGCCAATGAGGGAAGCAGTTCATAAATGTTTTCCCAATGCTGAGCTTGTTGAACTGTACTCTTGTACTGAAGCTTTCTTTGCCTGGGCAACTACCGAAGAAGTGTTGAAATACGAGCGAACGTCTGGTTTTCCTGCTACTGGCAATGAAGTGAAGATAATGGATATGAACGGAAAAGAGCTTCCTCCAAATAAGTGGGGCCTCCTTTGCATAAGGGGAATAAGTGTGCACGAAGGTTATTACAAGAATCCGGAGAAAACAAGGAATAGTTTCATTAAGGGTGAGTGGTTTACTGCTGAAGATATAGGCTACAAAGACGAAGATGGGAGAATATATGTTGCTGACCGCGCCAAGGACATCATAAATACCGGTGGAGAGTTGGTTTATCCTGCAGAGGTTGAAAATGTGATTTTGTCTCATCCGAAGGTGGATCAGTGCGCTGTAATTGGCACGCCTGATCCTGTATACAACGAGCGAGTTACAGCGGTAATTGTATTAAAGCCAGGAGAGAAAGGTTCAGATGAATTAGCCAATGAAATAAAGGAATTTTGTCGAGATAAAATGGCTTCATTTAAACTTCCGCGAAAAATAGATTTTGTTGAAGAACTCCCGTATGTGGGAAGCGGCAAGATTGACAAGAAAGCGATAAGAGCAAGATATTGGAAGGAGGAAAAGTTTAAAGTGTGAGCCAGTAGGGGCACGGCATGCCGTGCCCCTACGTTTCTGTGTTTGGGAAGTTCCATAATTCAAATGATACTTTGCATGTGGTTGGGCATAACAACGAGTTCGTCCAATTGTACGTGATGGAAATGTTTGAGAATAGCCAATCAACATTCTCGAGCAATTTCCTCCCCGTCGTTGAATCAAAGTTAAGCTTATCTCCCTTTCTAATAAGCTCTTCGTCCCACAAGCTAGTGAGAAATTTTCACACAAAAGCCCAAATGCATGAGAACAGTACATGAACAGGTTTACTTTTTGATTGACACAGATGCACCAGATAGCATAGTAAATCTGACAATCGTTCGTTTGATAAATTAGTTTACTCTGGCTTCCATTTGCCCTTAAAAAAACAATTGTTTGTTGAACTCATTAAAATGTAATTTGGGTTTGATAAAGCAAGGAAATAGTAAAAACGACGTTAGCCAAAAGTAAAACAATGGGGAATGGATATGGAAAAGTTTTTTAATCCAAAATCGGTTGTGTTGGTTGGTGTACCGCGGAAGACAGGGGTGGGAGCATACAATAATCTGGAGATTCTTCTTAAGCATGGCTACAAAGGCCGGATTTTCCCAGTTAATCCCAAGGCTGAGGAAATTTGTGGTCTTCGCTGTTATTCGGATGTTTTGGAAATTCCTGAGCCGGCTGATCTCGCCGTAATTGCAGTAGGACGTGATAGAGTGCCAGCGGTTTTTGACCAGTGCTGTCAAAAAGGAATTAGGCGAGTTATAATAATCAGTCAAGGGTTTGCTGACGGTGATGAGCGAGGAAAGCAGCTTCAAGAAGATCTTGCCGCCAGAGCGAAAAGCGAGGGCGTAAGGATTATAGGTCCAAACACCTTGGGAGTATACAATGTTTATCAAGGGTTTACTACAAGCTTTGTAGATCATTACAAGCCGCAGAAACCTGATCCAGTATGCATGATTGCTCAAACGGGTGTGTATCAAGCTGGTGCAAAAGTCTTTTCCGAAAATGGATTTGCTAAAGCAATTGATATTGGAAATGCATGTGATGTGGATGTTGTTGATGTACTAGAATATTTAGAGAATGACCCTGACACGAAAGTAATCGCGGTCCACATGGAAGGAATCAGGCGTGGCAAAGAATTTATCAGAATAGCTCGCAGAGTTACCAAAAAGAAACCTATTGTTATTTTAAAGACAGGAAGAAGTGCCGAAGGGGCTCGAGCAGCTTTGTCACATACTGGTTCCCTGGTTGGAGATGATGAGGTCTTCGATGCTGCTTTCGAAAAGGCCGGAGTGATCCGGGTCAAGAGCAACAGCGAACTTCAAGATGCAATTAAAGCGTTTGTTCATTTTCCTCCGATGAATGGCCGCAAAATAGCGATTATTACAGCAACAGGTGCTCTGGGGATAATTAGCACAGATGCCTGTAAAGATCTTGGCCTTGAGTTGGGTCCCGTGCCTCCTTCTCTTCCTTCCAAAGTCCTCAAGGGGTTGCCTGAATGGGTGAATTTGAGTAATCCCATCGACGTTTGGCCTGTCGGGATGATAAGTGGAAAGATGCCTCAAGTATTCGAAACAGTGTTGACCGACGTCTTGGATTCAGAAGATATTGATGCGGTTGCTGTGGTCTGGGTATCCTTTAAGTCTCCTCTTCATAGCGACATCGATTTTAGAGAAATAACGGCTCGCGTTCAAATGAAACGTAAGGCAAGAAAACCGATAGCTTTCTGGTTCTACGGAGATAATGTCGAAAAAGCAAATAGAGAATATGAAAGTATCCCTGGGGTTGCCTGTTTTCCGACTATCGAAAGGGCTGTAAGGGGACTTTCTTTCAATTACCGTTATCATAGAAAACGTGAATATGAAGAACCGGAAGCTGATTCTTTTGATGTTAAAGTTGATCGTCTTTTGAGAGATAAGCTGGTGAAAAAAGGGATCAGGGAGAAAGTGTTGGTTGGAGAAGATGCTTTTGCACTTCTTAATGCCTACGGTATTCCTACAGCTCCTGGAAAGATCGTGCATGAAGTAAGTGAAGCCTTAGAAGCTGCAAGCAGTTTGGGCTATCCAGTTGTGTGTAAAGTAAGTGACAAAAATTTTATACACAAAACAGAGATTGGAGCGGTCGAAATTAATATCTCAAGCGATGAAGAACTGAAAAGAGCGTTTAATCGCTTGTTAAAACTTGTAGAAAACAGAAATAACCCTCAGGAGCGTCCAGGTATCTTGGTTCAGAAGCAAATCAGAGGACACGAGCTTTTGCTTGGACTTAAGCGAGATCCCTGTTTCGGGATGGTTTTGGTGTGTGGTCAAGGTGGTATCTATACAGAAATCTATAAAGATACTGCGCGTGCCCTTACTCCTGTCTCACTCCAGGAAGCACAGGGTATGCTTTCAAAATTAAAACTTTATCCAATCTTGAAAGGAGTAAGAGGTCAGAAGGGAGTGGATCTGGATCAGATAGCTTCTGCTATCTGTAAGCTCTCACTCCTTGCAGAAGACATCGAAGGGCTCATGGAAGTTGACATCAACCCATTCATGGTAAATTCGTCTGGTGGCTGGGCGGTGGATGCAAGGTTTATCTGGTAATTTCCTGATTAGGGACCGTGGTTAGAATGGCAAATCGATAAATATTGCTATATCGCTGCTGTAAGTCCTTGAGGAGACTCAAAGATTATCAAAGATTCAGTAGATAGTTGTTATGCTCTTTCTGGATTATTAACTGCCTCAATAGGCAAAGGAGGAATAAATAATGCGTGAAGTGGCAATCATCGGGGTCGGAATGACCAAATTTGGGAAGCATGAAGAAACTCTCTTAGAAATGTTTGGTGATGCTGTAGAAGAAGCTATACAAGATGCCAGGGTCTCTCCGAAAGAAATAGAGGCGGTATTTTTTGGCAACTGTCTGGGAGGGTTTGAAGAGGGGCAAATGAATATTTCCCCTTTTAGTGCATCGATTTTGGGGTTGAAGGATATTCCTACCACTAGGTTTGAATGCGCATGCGCAACTGCAACTGTTGCTATTCGGCATGCTTTTCTCTCAGTGGCAAACGGTTGCCATGATATTGTTCTGGCAGGAGGAACGGAAAAGACTCTGGTGATGGGAACTCCCTTCGCAACACGTACTTTCGCCATGGCAAGTGATAGTCGATATGAAGGGTTTTCTGGGATTACTTTTCCCGGAGCTTTTGCGATGATGGCAATGCTGTACTCAAAACAGTACGGTATTCCGTTAAAGACTTTGAAAGAACGAATGGCGATGATTGCAGTAAAGAATCATCGAAACGGTGCCAAGAATCCGAAGGCCCATTTTCAGAAAGAGATTACCATTGATGATGTTTTCAATAGCAGGATGGTTGCCGATCCTTTGCAGTTGTATGACTGTTGTCCCTTTACCGATGGCGCATCTGCTGTGATTATAACGACACTGGAAAAAGCAAAAAAACTGTGTTCCAAGCCTGTGGTCATTGCTGGAGCAGGCCAGGCATCTGCTGGTTCATTGCTGGATCAAAAGGATTTGCCTCGCCTTAGAGCTAGAGAAGTTGCTGCAAGAGAGGCCTATAAGCAAGCGGGGTTGACACCCGAGGATATCGATGTGTGTGAACTCCATGACTGTTTTACCATTGCTGAGATTATTGCAAGTGAAGGCCTTGGTTTCTTTGACCATGGCAAGGGATCAGAAGCGGTTGAAAAGGGTGAAACGGACATCGGGGGAAAGATACCCATTAATCCTTCCGGGGGACTCAAATCTCGGGGACATCCTATTGGAGCTACTGGCGCAGCGCAGGTATATAGTATCGTAAAGCAACTTCGAGAAGAGGCAGGAGAGCTTCAGGTGGATGGAGCAAAGATCGGGATGGTAGATACCCTGGGGGGTGATTTTTCTGTGGTCTGTAATCTTATTCTAAAACGGGGGTGGTAACATGAAATTACGGTTTGTTGATTATTGTAAACACCTTAAAGAAGGAAAATTGGTGGGCCTAAAATGTGATGTTTGTGGGAGTTATATCTTTCCTCCCAAAAGTTATTGTCCCAACTGTGGAAAAGACAGGCTAAGCACGGTTGAACTGAGTAAAAGCGGAAGAATAAAGACTTTTACAGTTATTCGAGTAGCACCAGAAGGTTTTACACCTCCATATATTGTCGCAATTGTTGAGCTCCCAGAAGGACCTCAAGTGATGGGAAATCTTGATTACGATCCTGATAAGGCTGATTTTTCTCTAATAGGGAAACAAGTAGATATAGGATGGAAACCAGTTGCAGGAGATAAGTATTCAGCTGGGGAAGGGGTGGCATTAACCTTTTCTTTGGTTACATAAAGACTCTTTTCGCTTCGACTCTTCATTTGGGAACTAAAGGATCCACGCTGGTGGATCAATTCAGGGAAAATAGCACAGAAATACTCAAGTATTGTTTGGCGCTTGCATATTAGAACCAGGGAGGATGAGAAAATGTATGACAAAAAGGTTAGTTTTGAGCAGTTATGCACGGATTTTAGCTGGGACAAAGAACTCGATATTTTTAGTACCGACGTATCCAAAGGCTTTGTATTTGGTTACGAAGTCTGTGATCGATATTCAGGTTCTGACAAGGTAGCCATCTTTTGGGAAGGAGCAAACGGTAAGGAACGTGTCATTACATTTTCGGAACTTGCTGAACTTTCGGATCAATTCGCATTGTGCCTCAAGGAATCCGGCTTAAAGAGGGGAGATCGAGTTGCTACTTTGCTGCCACGTGTTCCAGAACTCTACATTGCACTCCTGGCGATCTGGAAGGCAGGCGGAGTGTATGTTCCGTTATTCACGGCGTTCGGACCGGAAGCGGTCAGGTATCGGTTAGAACATAGTGAAACACGATTTCTGATTACGCACAGCCGCTTCAGAAAGAATGTGGTAGAAGGAATCAAGAGCCTGGAACAGATATTTGTGGTGAGAGCAGAAGGCGAAGGATTGCAGGAAGGAGACAGGGATTTCAACGAATGCCTGAGAGCGTCGACGGGTAAGCCGGAAAAAATTGAGGTATTCCCGGATGATCTTGCGATCATACTTTATACATCAGGTTCCACCGGAATGCCAAAAGGGGCAATGCTTTCCTACAAATTCTTCATCTACCACATCCCATATGTAAGGTATGCTGTCTGGCTTAAACCGGAAGACCGATTCTGGTGCCCTGCTGATCCTGCATGGGCCTATGGACTGTTACAGGCATTTGCGCCACTCTTGTTAGGTAATTCTATTCTCGTTTACGAAGGCCTGTTTGATCCTGAAATATGTTACAAGCTCCTTGAAAAACACAGAATTACAAACATGGCATATGCCCCCACTGCTTTTAGGGCTCTTGCTGCAGCAGGAGACGAGTTGAGAAAGAAATACAAGGTAAATCTTCGTGCTATCAGTAGCGCTGGTGAACCGCTTACTGCAGATACTGTCCGGTGGGCCATAAATAACTTCGGAACGGCCATATACGATCACTATGGTTTCACAGAAGGTGGGATGATGGTAAATAATTATAATTGCTGTGACATGGAAATCAAACCTGGATCTATGGGATTTCCTGTACCGTGGCACAGAGTGGCGCTCGTAGATAAAGATGGTAACGAAACAGATGGAAGTGAACCCTCTATTATTGCAATAGATAGAAATCAATATGGATTTTACTTCAAGGGGTACTGGAAAGAAGAAGAAAAGACAAAGGACGCGTATAAGAAGAATTGGTTTATTTCTGGAGATCTGGCGCGAAAGGATAAAGATGGATACTTCTGGTTCGAAGGCCGTTATGATGATGTCATTACAAGTGCGGGATACAGAATTGGCCCCTTCGAAATAGAAAACACGTTGGTAGAACACGAAGCGGTTGCGGAAGCGGCTGTTGTTGGCAAGCCTGATCCGATGAAGGGTGAAATTGTCAAGGCATACGTTGTTCTAAAGCCTACGTATAAACCTACTTCAGAGCTTGGCGAAGAAATAAAGCTTTTCGTAAAGCAGAGATTGAGTAAACATCAGTATCCAAGAGAAATAGAATTTGTTGAAGAGCTTCCAAAAACTGAAAGTGGGAAAATCCAGAGGTTTAAACTGAGGGAAAAAGAAAGATCAAGTTGAGAAGCCTCTGAAGAATTGATTGTCACGAGTCATAATGAGGAACGAAGCGACGAAGCAATCTTCTGGTAGCGTTAATATTGCTATGTGGCTAAGTCAGAAGGATGGAAGTTTCTTGCCTCTTTTTGAACAAGAATAATCTTACCTGCTGAGTTGGGCTTCGCATCATCAGTGGTTAAATAGCATCTTCGCTCGGTATCTCTTATCAGTTGCCCCGTGCTTGAACTACTGAATTTACTAGTCATGGTTTATTTTAATAAATACGTGCAAGAGAAAGACTTTAAAATGCGTGGCGAATTAGAGGCCAAAATGATTTTAGCATCACAAAAAATAATTAAGGAATGGACGGAAAAAGGAGCAGGGGGAACGAAGACACTAATCAATTATTTCAAGGAAAATGTAAATAAATATCCAGACAAAATACGCATTATGGACCCTCTTAATAAAGAAGAGCTAGTGGGTTTCGAGCCAGAAAGGCTGACATACCGGGAGTTTGATAAAGCCGTTGATGCGGTTGCGGAGAGATTCCTTGAAGTGGGAACCTGAATCCGTGAAAAAAGCATGGTGAAATATTGGCTAACCTCTTATTCTTCCAGTAAAATTTATATGGTCAGAGAATTCACCCGCTGGGTGAATTTCCGTTCGTGCAATATTGTCTTAAAAAACAAGAGGTTGAGGCGCATTTACTGCATTTTCCTCGCGGATTCAGGCTGAATTTAGAGAAATGGAGGTATAGTGAAATGATTGTTAGGGACAATGTCGCCATAGTTACTGGCGGAGCTTCAGGTCTGGGAAAGGCCACTGTTGAGCTTTTGATAAGAGAAGGGGCAAAGGTTAGTATACTTGACCTTGTGGAGGAAGCCGGAGAAAAGCTCGCCTCAGAACTAGGAGAAGGCGTCCTTTTTGTCAAGGCAGACGTGACAGACGAAGAGAGTGTACAAGTAGCAGTGGATAAGACTGTGGATGCTTTTGGAGGGATTCATTTTGTAGTCAATTGCGCTGGAATTGGAATTCCAGGCAAAGTACTGGGGAAAAAGGGCCCCATGCCTCTCAGCCAATTCAACAAGATTCTTCAAGTGAATTTGGTAGGGACCTTCAATGTGATACGACTCGCCGCAGTAAAGATGGTGAAAAACGAGCCCAATGAAGACGGAGAAAGGGGCGTAATAATTAATACAGCTTCGGTTGCCGCTTTTGAGGGGCAAATTGGACAACCAGCTTACAGTGCCTCCAAAGGCGGGGTCGTGGGAATGACCTTGCCCATTGCCCGAGAATTTGCTGATTATGGCATCCGCGTCGTGACCATTGCCCCTGGCATTTTTGATACCCCTATGCTTGGCCAGTTGCCTGAGAAAGTCCGTGATGCCCTGGGGAAAATGGTTCCTTTCCCTAAGCGCCTTGGTAGGCCCTCTGAGTATGCGAAATTGGTCCAGCATATTATCGAAAATCCAATGCTGAACGGTGAGGTAATCAGACTTGATGGAGCTATAAGGATGCAGCCGAAGTAAATGTTATTTTTCTATGAGGAAGTACCTGAATCCGTGAGGAGAATATAGTAAACGTACACACAACAATCTCTTGTTTTTTAAGGTAATAATTGCATGAGCAGAAAATTCGCTCACTGGATGAGTTTTCTGACTATATAAATTTTACTGGAAGAATAAGAGGTTAACCAATATTTCGCTATGCTTCCTTCACGGATTCAGGAGAAAGTATTAATAAACTACTTCCAATAGCCCCGATGAGGTATAAAAACCCGAGAGAAGAGATTGACCTGATTAAACTTCACGACTGTTTTTCTATCAACAAATTTATCACTTGTGAAGTACTCCAAATTTCATATATTGGGAAAGCAAGGGAAGACGTTGAGAGAGGATTCTTTGAGTTTGATGGAAAGATACCCTGTTAAATGATGGTGGGTTAAGATGCTTTGGGCATCCCATTGGAGCTTTTGGGATTAAGGATGGTTTACGGAATTTATAAGCGATTGCAGGAAAAGGTAGAACCTGGGATTGTGCGGTAGTCTGATTTGCGATGTGGGGATATTTGGTAATGAATTTAGAGCAGTGTTTAATACTCAAATGTTACTGTCTTGAGCCAAAAGGAGAAAGAGAGTTAAGGTAGAGAACGCTATCTACAAACATCCGGCAGTACTTGAGGCGGCTGTAATAGGGGTTCCGAGTGAAGAATGGGGAGAAGAGGTAAAAACCTGTGTAGGGCTCAAACCTGGCATGAAAGCGACAGAGGAAGTCAAGCATTATAAGAAATATATAGCAAGTTACAAGTGCCCTAAGAGTGTTGACTTTATGGAAAGCTTGCCAAAGAGTGGTGCTGGGAAAATCCTTAAAAAGGAATTGAGGGAAAAGTACTGGAAATGGTTTGAAAGAAGAGTGAACTGACCTTGTATTGGCTTATTCTGATTCTAGGTGTAGCTTTTCAATGAAGGTTCTGTCCCGGAATTACTATGGGTATGACTAAAACAGAAGCGGTAGCTTAAGCGGAAGAAAGGATGTGTTTGTGTGAATTTTAGGTGTGTTTCACTGATGAGTAGTTAGTTAAAAGGAAAGAGGGAGGGAACAATGGAATTTGAAACAATCCGCTACGAGCAAAAAAAACAAACTGCTTGGATTACACTGAATCGGCCGGAGAAGCGAAACGCCTTGAATAATGTGCTTTTAAATGAGCTTTCTTCGCTTCTCAGCAGAATAGCGACGACAAAAGATATTCGTGTTGTGGTATTAACAGGTGAAGGGAAGTTTTTCGCTGCCGGTGCGGATATAAACGAACTGGCTAAGATTAAGACACCTTTTGATGCGCAGGAGTTCCTGTCCAGAATAGAACCCGCATTTCGTCTAATTGAATCAATACCTCAACCTGTTATAGCCGCAGTAAACGGCCCAGCGCTTGGTGGCGGATGTGAACTCTGTCTTGCTTGTGATATTAGAATAGCCTCTGAGAATGCCATGTTTGGACAACCTGAGATTAACCTTGGACTCATTTCGGGAGCTGGAGGAACACAAAGGTTGCCCCGGTTAATTGGACTCACCAAGGCAAAAGAAATGTTATTCCGGGGAAAGCCCATTGACGCTCAGGAAGCGTATAGGATAGGATTGGTGAACAAGGTTGTTCCACAAGATGAGTTGGTGGCCGCTTGTGATGAGTTGGCTAATGAGCTAGCTTCGCAACCCTATATTGCCCTTACTGTAACAAAAGATGTTGTAAATAGAGGAATAAATGTGGATCTTCAGTCTGCTCTGGCGATTGAGGCTCGTGCCTTTGCACTTCTATTTACCACCGAAGATCAAAAGGAAGGGGTACAGGCGTTTCTCGAAAAAAGAAAACCAAATTTCCAGGGTAAATAAGTAACAACTGAGAGCCTGTTCGAAAAATGCGGAATTTGGAATAGATGTTTATTTTTTATTGGGATTAAGAAACCAGAAGGAAGGAGGTGAAAGTTTGAAGAATTACAA
>Ga0190313_1000351_pt1 | contig 28127 bp, 23 predicted proteins | sample 4870071011_MG_FD_169989 | JGI IMG/M metagenome (GOLD analysis project Ga0190313, IMG submission 169989) | Hydrothermal vent sediment bacterial communities from Southern Trench, Guaymas Basin, Mexico - 4870-07-10-11_MG | ecosystem: Environmental > Aquatic > Marine > Hydrothermal vents > Sediment ... | reverse complement strand
TACTAATGAGTAAGCTTAAGAAGGAAATAGAGGACAGAAAAAAGAAGTGTAGAAGTTATGTGCACCAGATAGAGGAATTATTGCAGAAGATACCCATTAATGAATTGAGGCCAGAAGATAGGAGGGTATATGAAGAAATACTGGGTAAGTTCGGGGAGATAAAAGTTCTGGTCATAAATGATAAGAACCTAATCGAGGCTGAAAAAATGCTTAGAACTTCTTTAGATAGATTGAATAAATTACTAGAAAACTATGCTGATCAGGTAACAATTGGTATAATAAGAATTTTGACAAAAGAGAGGAAAGGTGAAATATCATTAGAGAGCCTAGCTATGCAAATCTTTGGAGATGGTTATACGGAAGAAGACTTACTAAGGATCGTTAAGAAATTACTTAAACTTCGAGAAAAATTCGGGTTAAGTATTATAATTAAGCGCGTTTAGAATAGTCTATGCCCTTTATAAAATCAATGACTTGGAGCTCTAATGCTATAAATTTCTTGCCTCTTAATTTGTTCTTACCAATCATCCAATATATCTTATCCATTTCTTTGACGAGATCATCAGCATTATTAGCTGTTGGAAGAATCTCTTTGATGTTTTCGTTCTTCACAAGATCATTTATTGAATCGTAAATCCTTACATCCTTCACGATCGCACGGACTATGTTGGCGCGGCTATCGAATAGTAGTAAGATGTCTCCCGGCTTGATTCTCCTGAATGATTTTGAGTATAAATGAACCTCTACCTTCTTCTCTCCCCTAGCAATCATCATTAAATATTTATTCTTAACTGGTATGCAATGGATCATCGCTCTTCACATAAAATACTTTATTCAGGATACGACTAGGTATTGACGATGACTTTTTTCTTCACTAGAAATTTCTATCATATGACTTGAGTTTTGCATAACAATATTTAAAGCCTCATAATTACAAGGAAATTAATCGAGGTACTCATGAGAAATTTTGGAGGAGGGATATGATACAAGGAGTATTGGCAATGCTAAAATCTGGATTATTAATTGCGCAGAGAGGATTTGAGCAGAATCAATCATTTGTTTCACCGTTGATGGCAGCAGCACTTAATTTATCAGAGGCTTTAGCAGAGGAAGGACTCAGAAAACTTGATCTTGGAGGGAAGAAAATTTATGTAGTTTCAAGTCCCATTAATCCTGACTTAGTAGTAGCTGTTGCTAGTGACGCTGAAGACCCCTCGATAGAGCTTAGGGCCAGAGAATTATTATCTAAAATTGCTGAGATTATTCCCCAAGGCATTGAAATTGTTACAGATGACATGCAGAGGAAAGTTCAGAGATTATTAGAAGACTTCATCAGAAAGAAACATATAGAGATGCCTTATTTTGATGCGGTCATTGATATTGCTAAGATTATTTATGGAAATTTACCTCCAGATGCCATATCCCGGGTGGAAGAGCATATCGACAATTTTATCACTAATGAGGAGAAAGATGAAGAAAAAAGAATTCATAAGCCACGAATTATCTCTATAAGCTCTCCTCGTGATGCGTTATCCGAAATTCTGAAGAATTTATATTCTTGGGATCTCTTGCCTGCTTTTGATGTTGCATATTCTTTGGCTAAAACAAATTCAGAAGAAAAAATCCTTGGAGCATTATTAGCGATAAAGATAGGATTGCTCACCCGGCGAATGCCCCCAAATCATCTTACAGTAGCCCAAGATATAATCAGAGAGTTAATGGAGGAGGTAAAGGATAGATCAGATTTATTAACGAAATTCGTAATACTTGAAGCTTTGGGTACTCTTGAAGAAAGAAGAGGCGAGTGGACTCATTTTCTCCAGTCACAGATGGATGCATTAATAAATCTATTGAATTCCGCTGAGAGTGAATTGTTACGAGAAATATACGCATTCCTGTTATTCTCAACGAGTAGGTACGTACTTTATAGTCCACTGGGCGAGAGATTACTGAAGATTCTTGGTGAGAAATCACGATATTTGAAAGAATATCTTAGCTCATTATACGAGTTATATGATCTCTTCCAGATTCTTTACACTACAAAGAATTGGTCTGAGATAGAGAAGGAGCTAGCTAGGATAAAGACTTCTTACTTAGAAGTGAGAAAGAGATTTCAGGAAATCCTTAGTAAAAAGTTCGTCATTTTAAGAATGCTCAACCGTGAGAGAATTCTTGAGCTAAGCTTTTACACTCTCTCTAGGATACTACCATATCTCCTAGTAAATATGGCTGCAGTTGAATCTTATGGATTATCTATTAGGGATCGTCATCTAATCCTTCAGGAAAGTTATCAAATGGCGGTGGAGGATGCTTATGATATATTACGAATAATGCCTCCCCTAGAATCAAGGGCGTACTTTAACTTTTACCAGTTAATTCTACACGTATTGTATTACCTCACGTTATTCGCTACAAGAAAAGAAGCGGAGGAATTATGGAAGCACATTCTGAAAATAGCTAGGGAGGGCCTATTATTCTTCGCGCGCCTATGGGCCCGTAAGCGGATATCAAATTATGGCTTCCTATCTCTCATATCCCCAATCATATTCACACTAGCAAAAGCAGCATGGCACTTAAACGAAGAATCCATTGAACTGCTTAGCTATGTACGCCATATAGCATTCGTGTCACCGGAGGTAAAGGAAGAAGTGAATAGGAATAGGGAGAGGCATAGACCTCTATATCTGAATACTTTAATGGCTTTCCTTCCAGTGATTCAATACATCCAAATACCAGGAACCAGGGAGAGAATACTGAGGGAGATATTGGAGATCTCTGATCAAATAGGAGAGAGGGACATAGTTCGTAAAGAGGTCACTAGAGAATTTATTGATGATCTAGCGGATACTGTTATTGCATGTATAGAATACTCAAGTGACAAAAACTTATGCAAACATGGATTACAGATGCTCAAAAAGTATGCAACGGTGCTTATTAGAGATATGAAGGAGAGCACATTCGAAGCTGCCATAGCTTTTGAGCGATTAGGAGAATCTTGTGTGAAATTCCTTAATAAGTTCGGTGATGATGAAGTGGTTAAGAAGTTAGCACTAATCGCCTTAGAGAATGCTAGAAAAATCTGGTTGCACGAGGGATACTCAGAAAAAGTTAAAGAAATAGATGAATTGATACGGGAAATTCAAAAATAATAATATTCACTTTCTTTTCCTTTCTTTCTCGTAGCTACTTTTATCATAATAATCACTGTAACTAGAATTACCCCGCTTATACCGAGAAATAACCTGAAATCAGCAAACCTGATCTCCACTTTCTGAATCTCTGATAATCCTATCATAGTATCCTCAGGCCTATCCGAGTCATTATCAATGGCAAGGATCCTAATAAACACTTTAGAACCCATCCAGGTCGGATTAATCATCATCTCTGCCTCATAAATGTCGGGCTCATCCGTTTTTCTCATAGCTATTTTTCCGTCATAATCGCTCTCATTTATCTCACGGTTAATTCCGAATAAGACGAAGGCACAGAAAACACCACTTGGATCCTTTATTCTCGCTTTTATCCTCAGCCTAGGAAGAATACCTCCCGTTTTTTCAATGGATAATATGGTAATATTAGGAGGCGATGAATCATCATCCACTATTGAAATCCCTGAAATAGTTACGCTCCCAGTCTTTATCGCGAGGGAGTCATTCATATAATACGCAAATATTTTAAAAGAGCCCACTCCTAGGTTAAGAGGCTTAAGAGCAATAATAATTCTTATGGTCTCATTTGGTTTTATATCACCGATCTCTATGGGGGTTTCGTTTAAACATTCGAAGAGATTACATGTAATGTTAAGCTTAACATTATGTATGGTATTGTTCGCAATGCATTTTATCTCTGTAATTACTGGAAAAATCTCGGAATCCTGAACCACCTTCTTACTTATCGAAGCCTCAAGCCTTAGACCTACGGTAACATTCCCCATAATGATTTCGTTTGATGATGTGATAGCAAAGATCTCACTTCCCAAACTCGGATCTATGTAATCCGCAACCACCCTAACTAGATAATAGCCGGATTTATTCGCTATGAAAACAATTTGCTTAACATTATCTGGTGAACCACTAGTCTCCATTAAGAAGTTACCATCTGGATCAAAAAGCTGTACGCGTAATTTACTTACCTCATAGGGCTTATAAGATCCAAGAATCTCTCTGAAGTGCCGTTCCCAGACAATAGTAACTTTAACACTCTCTCCCCCCTCCGTATAGATAGAAAAAACACTTGGATTTTCCTCAGTAACCTCATCAACATGAATATATTCGCGTTGATTCCATGCATTTAGCAGGTTTATATATCCCCAACCGGATTTTCCATCAGGTCCCCTGATATACCAATCATCAGCCGAGTTTATTAGGAGAGCTTTAGCGGCTATTACCCAATTTTCACCAAACTCCGGAATTAGAATAGGAGCTATCAGAGCTAAAGCTCCCGAGACCATGGGAGTAGCCATACTAGTACCAGACCAGGAGGCTATAGTCGAACCTATGTAGGAAGAAACGATATCGACCCCAGGTGCGACTAGGTCTGGTTTTATACGACCATCATCCGTTGGTCCTTCACAACTGAATGCAGCTACTATATCATCTGATCTATCAACTGTATCTCTATCATCAATTGCTCCAACCGTGATTACATTATATCCGTCTCCAGGTAAATTTATCCATGAAAAGCCAGAATCCTTGTTCCCAGCTGCAACAGCTATTGCGACATCATATAGCTCGGCGATAGCATCGATATATTTTGTGAAACTCGATTCGCCATCTGGTGGAGCATCAGTTGACCCAAAGCTCATATTTATGATTTCCGCGGTATCTGATGCTTGTGTCACTGCCCAATCCAATGCAGAAATAACCTGAACATCCTCTCCATGACCATTTTTGTCTAAACATTTGGCATTAAGAAGGTTCGCTCCAAATGCTATTCCTCGGTATATGTTATGGGTACTCGCTATTATACCAGCTACATGCGTACCGTGCCCATTGAGATCGGTTATGTTATGATCTGAGCTAAAGTCCTTTGCATCTATTATCCGGTTTTTTAGGAAAGGATGATCCATTTGTATTCCTGTGTCTAGTACCGCTACCTCAATCCCCTGTATATTATCGTTAAAATAGTTTGATCCATTGTACCCATTTTCCCACCATGTAGCTGCTTTTATTGCCTCAGCAGCTACATCTAATTGTGCTCTCACTTTAAAGTTTTCAAAAACTGATAAAACATATGGTTGCTTTTTAAGCCATGGGATGGCGTCTTTCGGTACTAATACATGAAGTATTGGTAAGAGATAGATCTCATCCAAAACTTTTATCCCTATTCTTGTAAACTCTTTCTTAATTTGCTCAATATATGGTTTTGCCGTGTGTTCTATTTCTCTTCTAATTAGCTTCCTCATGCTGTCGAGTAATTCATCAACCTCTGTTAGTGATCCAGCTTTAGCTATTGCTTGGTAAGTCCTTTCCTTAATATTCATTATCTTATCATAATTTATCGGAATTTTTAGCCATATTAGAACTTCTACAGGCTCCCCTTTAAACCTAGGAGCATTATAAATATCCGTCTTTATGATTGGTAATTGATAGATTGCTAGAGAAATAATGAAGAACAATAATCCCGTTATAATCCAAATTCTTTTGAGACTTTTTATGAGCAAGATTAATCCTCCTCTGCTACAGTAATGTAACTTTCTATTATTGCATCTATGTTATCAATCCTAACCCTCTCCCTGGTCATGGTTTCTTTCTGTATTTTGTCTTCCATGGCAATAACTTCTAGGGGAGCTGCGGTATACACCCATTGGAAGTACCAGATATTCAAACCCTCCTTTTCTCTAGTTGTTCCATTGGCGACATCAGATTTCTCCTCCGAGATTTCATAGAACCAGAGCTCTCTTAACCATTCCCCTACCAATCCCATTTTCTTAAGTTTATTTAAGCATTTTTCTAGGAGCTTATGTCTTAGTAGAATAGAGTGAAACTTCGAGGCTATTTCTTTTACTTTTTTCTCGCCTACTTTCTTTGCAAGATTCCATGGAATTAACATTTCCGCATAGAACATTATTCTGATGCGAGGCATTCAGCTTCACCTTACTTTTAATGGTAACTGCTAAAAAATTACTATTCGCGATCATATCAGTAAATATATCTATCATAAGCGCTTTTCGTTAGAGTAGTTGTAGAATATCTCTTTATTAACACTATTAAACTTGTATATCTCACTAATCAGAACCTGAACCTCTGGATAATGTGCTATGCGGTGAATTTCTTGGAAGACTTTGCAAGACTTTTAAACGAGTATAAGAGTAAAAAATTGCTTGGACATTTTGCTCATAAGGCCGCGTTAGCTGTTCTAAAAACTTTTCCTAATCAGAGCCTGTATGTGAGTGAGGCCGGCTTTACTCCTTCAGGGAAGATCCATTTAGGCAATTTTAATGATATTTGCTTGGCGTATGCCATTGCTCAGATTCTTGAGTGGTGGGGGTATAAAAGTAAAGCAATTGTTGCTGTCGATTCTAGAGACCCATTTAGGCAGGCGCCTATTTTCGCCCCAGATGAATTCAAAGCGAGAGAAAAAGAGCTTCGCGGACTACCCTTTGATGAAATAGAGGACCCCTGGGGTTGTCACAGTAATTATGCAGAGCACTTTGTATCGCCAGTAATGGATAGTGTAGCGGAATATGGGATAAAGATAGAGTTCATTTTTGCACATAAAATTCATACTAATCCGAAATACATTGAGCTTCTGATCAGAATTCTTCAAGAGAGGGAGAGGGTTAGGGAAATTTTTAATAGGGTTAGGGAGAGGGCTGGTCATAAGAAATTATATCCTCAGGGATGGATTCCATATAGGCCTAAATGCGAGAATTGTGGGAGAATGGACGAGAATGTTATCGCTCTTGAAGTTTCTGAGAGTGGTCGTTATGTAAAGTATAAATGCGGATATTGTGGTCATGAGGGAGAAGCTGATGTGACTAAGGCTCAGGGTAAACCACCGTTTAGGATTGACTGGCCCCTACGCTGGCTAGTATTTAATGTTCATTTTGAGCCGATGGGAAAGGACTTGATGGCGAGTGGAAGTAGCTTTGATACAGGAGCAGAGTTATTGCGCCAGATGTTTAATAGGGAGCCTCCCGTAAACGTTTTTTATGATTTCCTCTACTGGATTCCTCCAGAAGACAGGGATAGAACTACCAAGCTTAAATTCTCAAAACGCAGGGGAATAGGCTTAGGAGTTGATGAGTGGTTAAAATACGCTCCTCCAGAAGTTCTTAAGTATATTATTCTTAGACGGCAGGTAGGAGATATTAAGAAGGAGAGCCTTAAGCATATTGACTTCTCACCCCTTGATATCCCATCCTATGTAGATTCATTCGATGATCATGAGAAAGCCTTTTACGATGTAATATATAACAGAGCTAGTGGTCTCGCAGAGGTAGATAAGGAGAGAATAATCGCTACTTATTTACTTTCTCAGGTAAGTGTTGACGATATTCCGCCTAAACAGCCATTGAGAGTTCCTTATAGTGTCTGTATAGAGATAGCATTGTGGATGGAGAGCATTGAAGATGGGTTAAACATGCTGACAAAAATGGGTAAGATTCCAAAAGATGCTGATAGGGAAGTTCTAGAGGATGCCAGGAGGAGACTAAGAATGGCTCATAATTGGGTGCGTGATTTTCTAAAGTTTACATTCCCAGATCCAGATATAGCTCTATCTCAGATTTCTCCAGAACAAAGAAAAGCTCTAAAAGAATTACTTGGAAGCGTCCTCAGAATAGAACCATCTCAGATTTCCATGGATGCTATCCGTCCAATCGTCAAATCCATTTCCCAAAGATTATCCATACGGCCAAAGAAGATCTATGAGGCGGTCTATATGATCGTTTTGAATAAGCCGGATGGACCGCCCGTTGCTAGGCTCTTTAGACGTGAGGATATGCGCAAATACTTTGAGAGAGTCTTGAAGAGACTCTCTAAAGAGGTATGATAGAATGCCATCAGATCTTAAGACATTATGCGAAGACTTGGGTATTTCCTATCGCTCTCTTATTTGCTACATTCATTCTCTTTTGAAGAATAACCCCTTTATAATATCAGAGATTAAAGCTCTGGAGTTCTGCGAAAAAGTGTTCAATAAATCTTTCTTGAGGACGAATATGTTTGACACGCCAGATCTTATTAGTGAGGATGGGGAAATTTGGGTAGAGGTAAAAGATTTTAGCGGCATAGCTCCTGGATCCTCTACTTTAACTCTTAGCCAGTTAAGAAAACTATTTGAGGGTGTGCGGAAAGGGAGGCATGTTTATATCGCGATCGTTTTTGAAAATAATGTTCATCTAGTATCGATTAATAAATTCGCACGAGAAATCGTTCTTGGATCTAAAGAATACTATATTAAGCTCTTAGCTTTGATTAACCGCGAAATAGAAGAAGTTATTTTAGCAAAAATGCGAGAAAACGTATAAAAATTTAGGAAAGGGATTTATTATATTCTTCCCCATATTCTTTGGACTTACATAGAAGAAGCCATTAGGGAGAGACGATGAGTCTCGCTGAGATCATACTCCCAAATGGTAAAGTTATTCAGGGCAAATTGGGTAAAAGAATCATTGACCTCATACCAAAATACTCTGGTGTGGTCGCAAAGATCGATAATGAGATAGTAGATTTAACAGCTGTGATAGAGAGACCATGTAAGATTCATGTCTTAGATTTCAATTCAGATGCGGCTAAATTCGTTTATTGGCACTCAACAGCCCACGTTCTTGCTCAAGCAGTTAAGGAATTGTATCCTGACTTCATGCTTGGTATAGGCCATCCATTTGAACAAGGACTAAATAAAGGCTTCTTTTACGAGTTTTATACTTATGGTCACTCATTCACAGAGGAGGAGTTAAAGAGAATTGAGGAGAAAATGAAGGAGATAATAGAGAAAGATCTACCGTTTAGACGAGAAGTTTTACCCAGAGAGAAGGCATTGAAGCTTTTTGAATCTCGAAATGAAAAGTTTAAGGTTGAGCTTCTCCAGGAAATGAAGGAAGATTATGTCTCTGTATATTGGGTAGGTGATTTTGTCGATCTTTGCAGAGGGCCTCACGTTCCCTCAACAGGCTTTATTAAGCATTTCAAGCTTCTTAATGTGTCCTCAGCGTATTGGAAGGGTATCGAAGGAAATCCCGTTATGCAAAGAGTTTACGGGATTTCCTTTCCAGAGAGAAAAATGTTGAGAGAGTATCTTACTCTCTTAGAGGAAGTTAAGAAAAGAGATCATAGACGATTAGGGCCTCAGCTTGATTTATTTGATTTCTTTGAAGAGGTAGGACCTGGCTTAGTAGTATGGTTACCCAAGGGAGCTATTATTAGAAGAATAATAGAGAATTATTTAATAGATATCCACTTGAAAAACGGATATAGGCTAGTCTATACTCCTCATATAGCACGAAGTCTATTATATGATATTTCTGGTCATCTGAAATATTACAGAGAAAACATGTTCTTATTCAATATCGAGAATGAACAATATGCCGTAAAGCCTATGAATTGCCCAATTCATATCTTGATATATAAGAGAAGGAAAAGGAGTTACAGGGAACTCCCCATTAGATACTTTGAACTCGGCACTGTTTATAGATTTGAGAGATCTGGTGTTCTTCATGGTATCTTAAGAGTTCGAGGATTCACGCAAGATGATGCGCATATTTTCTGTACACCCGACCAGTTAAAAGAAGAGCTAGTGAATTTACTCAAATTAACTAGGGAAATAATGGCGAGATTCGGAATAACTGAGCTTGAAGCAGAACTTTCAACACACGATCCTTCTAAGCCAGAAAAATATATGGGCTCTCCAGAAATTTGGAAAAAAGCGGAAAATGCTCTGGCCGAAGCTCTCGAGTCGGAGAGTATACAATATAAAGTTGTCCCTGGAGAGGCAGCGTTCTATGGTCCGAAGATTGATGTAAAAATTACTGATGCTTTAGGCAGAAAATGGCAATGCACCACCATTCAGCTAGACTTTAATCTACCTAGGAGATTTAATGCTACCTATGTGGATCGGGATAATAAAGAGAAACATGTGGTGATGATCCATAGAGCATTATTAGGATCGCTTGAGAGATTTTTTGGAATCTTAATAGAGCACTTCGGTGGCGATTTTCCATTATGGATTGCTCCAATCCAAGCAATAGTGATACCTATTAGTGATAAGGTCATGCCATATGCTGAAAAAGTTTATCATAGGCTACTCAAAGAAGGTATAAGAGTTGTACTAGACACGTCCCATGAGACGATCTCGAAGAAAATAAGAAACGCCGAAATTAATAAGATTCCATATATTATCGTTGTAGGTCAAAGAGAGGCTAAGAAAGGAACTGTTAATGTACGCCGAAGAAAGAGAGGCGTATTAGGTGAGATGACCATTGAAGAACTCACGAACAAAATGAGAGAAGAAATCACTTTATAATCTTTCTTCCTTCCACATTCTAGTTCTTCTACATTAATTCCACTAATACGACTTCTCTCATTACTTTTGTTGAGTAATATATTCTGGCGAACGTTCTATATAGATCATTTTATTAGGGGTGTCTAAATGAGTATAGCTCAGAATCATCTCATTAACTCATTAGCTAGCGTAAGGGACGAAATAAATAAGATCCTCCGGATAAATAGGGGAATAAAATCTATTGTGATTAGTTTAAATGATGGCACACCAGTTCTCTCGTCAACCAATGATCTCAGAGTGGCTTCTTTGTTAGCTGCTGTAGCAACAGCCCTCCAGAACATTGCGGTAAGAGCTGGAAATCTGACTAATTCGGGTGAATTAAAGAAAATTATTGCCCACTACATACGAGATAAGATAATAGTAGTTTCTGCTAATAATAACTACAACATCCTAATTCGGGCAAGCTCTGATGCTCCCCTCGGTATTATTCTACGAGACATTATGATCCTTGTAAACAAGATAAAGGAGATTAATATGTAGCTTCCATTGATTCTGAGGTGTCTCTATGCTTAAAATGATTAGTAAGATCGTGTTTATTGGGGATGGTGGTGTGGGGAAATCATCATTAGTGAAAAAATATCTAGAAGGCACCTTATCAAACACGATCACACTTGGCGTTGACTTTCATTATATACAAGCGAATGATCAGGTTTTTGTCTTATGGGATTTTAGTGGTCAAAAAAGGTTTAGAGAATTAATAGAAAACCTAGTTGTAGGGGCCTCGGTAATCGTTATGGTATTTGATTTAAGCAGACCAAAAACTCTCTTTAATCTCCTTAAATGGGCTAACATGATAAGAAAGAAATTGAAAAATGATGTCAAAGTAATCGTTGTAGGGAATAAAAAAGATTTGGGTGCACGGGTTGATGATGAATTGTTAAAGAAGTTTTTATCTAATTTTCCATTAGAGGTTGTAACTTATATAGAGACTTCGGCTAAGACAGGGGAGAATGTCGCATTATTGTTTCAAAAAATAGTTGAAGTGGCTAATAAGAAACCTTTACGATCCATTCAGTTATCCATTGGTTAGTTTATGACTCAATTACTTTCTTAAGGATATCTAAAGAAAATGTTTCTAGTATTTTTACTCCAGAACTTGTGCCGATAACATCCGCACCAGCTTTAATCATCATTAATGCTTTCTCTGCATCCCTAATACCACCAGCGGCCTTTATTTTAATTTCGTCACCCACCACTCTTTTTATTATCCGAATATCTTCGATTGATGCACCTCGAGGACCAAACCCAGTACATGTTTTTACGAAATGCGCACCACCATCCATAACTAATTTGGCTGCTCTCTCGATTTCTTCTCTAGACAAGAATCCAGTTTCTATAATGACCTTAACTGGTTTCGGCTTTATTGCATTTACCACAGCCTCTATATCCTCTCTTACTTTTTCATAGTCCTTACTCTTAAACGCGGAGATATTCATTACCATATCTATCTCATCCGCCCCTCTCTGGATCGCCCATTTTGCCTCCATCACCTTTATCTCTGTATCAACATAACCCCAAGGAAAACCAACCACAGTAACTACAAGAACACCACTATTTCTAACTCGTTCCTTAGCGAGTGAAACCCATATAGGAGGAATGCAGACAGCTCTAAACCTATATTTAATGGCTTCATCGATTGTTCTAATGATATCTTGTTTAGAACTGGCGGGCTTAACATTTGTATGATCGATTCTCTTGGCTAATTCCTCAATAGTTCTAGGTAATGACAAGATATTATCACCTCATATAGCATCGCAATGATGTAAAATAGATTTAAATACTTTTAACGTTTATAGAAAGAAACTCTTTCCTTACTAAGCGAATTCTGAAATGCTTGATGTCTTCTAATATTTCTAGATTAAAGAGGTCACCACCTTTGAAAACTTCAAACATTCAACAAGGAGCCCGCTTAAGAAAGGCCATAGGATTTTTTGGAGCCTTAATGTTCGGGATTGGTGGAATGATTGGTGGAGGCATTTTCGCATTATCTGGCGAAATAGCATTAAAAGCTGGTTTAGGAGCTATTCTTGTATTTATCATCACGGGATTTATAGCCCTTTCATCTGGATTAGTCTATGCCGAATTCTCAACAAGGATCGTTAGTTCAGGGGGAGGCTATAGTTTCGTTTACGAGACATTTCCAGAATTCTTAGGATTCGTAACTGGATGGTGGTTCTTTCTTGCATATACATTCGCAGGCGCATTTTATGCTGAAGTATTTGGTAAATATCTAAGCGTCATGACCGGTGTCCCTTATATTATTTGGAGCACCGTCCTAGCAATTATGTTTGCAATAATCAATTTTATAGGAATTAAGGAGAGCAGCATCGCGGAAATCGTATTAACATTATTTAAGCTGTTCTTAATAGCCTTCTTTGTGTTAGGTGGACTCTTATATTTAAATATCATAGAGGCACTTTTAAAGGCTGAGATTCGATTCTCTGGAGCATTATTGATGATAGCGACAGTTTTCATAGCATTCGAGGGTTTCGATGTAATCGCTACATTGTCTAGTGAGATGAAAAATCCAACAAAGGATGCGCCTAGAGCAATAATTTCATCTATTCTAATAGTCACGAGTCTTTACATACTCGTTGTTATTATTGTATTAGCAACAATCATTAAGTATGGCATACCTTCTAATGCAATACCAGAAGAAATAATCCTGTATTCCGCAAAATATGTAATTGGTGCATTAGGTTCAACTCTGTTAGGAGCTGGAGCTATAATATCGACCATCAGCGCTTATAACGCAACATTATGTGCTGCTTCAAGGGTCGGCTTATCTATGGGAGAGAACCGTGCCTTACCTAGAATATTCAGACTTACGCATCCTAAAACGCGAACCCCACACGCCTCAATTTTTCTAAGCACAACGATTATTCTTTTACTACTAATAGGATCCAGTTTCATATTCTCTGCAGAAGAAATAAGCATCGTTTTTAGTCAATTAGCAAGTCTTGCATTCGCATTTTCCTTCGCAATGGTAGACTTCTCCTTAATAATATATAGAGGAATTTATGGTGATAATATGAATGGTTTTCATGTACCCCTTTATCCAGTAATACCCCTATTTGGATTTATGAGCGCCTTTATAATAGGGGGGATATTAGCCTCACTCAGTATCACAGTTTTTCTTGTATTTCTCTTACTTACATTATTTGGCATAGTATTCTACTTAGCGATCATAAGAAGAGCTAAGTCCCTAGAGGAGGTCTTAAGAATTATAATAAATGATTTTACGAGAGCAAAAGAAGCATTATCAATAAGAAAACTAATTAAGCTAGAAAGAGAGAACAAAACAGGAAATCCTTAAAATGATGATTCCTTACTACACCAGAAATAAAGAACAATGGGCTAGCTACAACTGAAGTTTTGTAGTATAAACATATGGGGTTATACAATTCATTCCCTCCTGAATCTTATCTGAAAAGCAGATTCTGCTAAAACTTCTATTATGGGTGAGTCATAGCCATCCCCTTTCCTGGCATCGTACACATCATACACCTGCACTCTCTTCCTAGCTTTTTTAATTGCAGAATCGGTCGCGGCTGCCGCAATGATAATGCATACAATCCCTCTCTCGTTTCTTATTTCATTATTAAATACTATATCATACGTAGTTACGAAATCTTCGTCAATAATGTCTGGAACAAAAATGTAAGCTTCGGGTGGACCTAAAAGAGAACCCCGCGTTTTGAAAACATCTATCTTTAAACCAAATAACTCCGTATTTTCCTCAAATTCAACACCTTTCTTCTTAAACAATTCTTTTAGCAAGTCTCTTAGCCTCTTAACAATACTTTCGGCCATTCTAATCCATGGTCTCTTAAGTTTTTCAATCGCAATTCTTAACGTGTCTGCAGCTTCCGGAGAAAGCTCTATTTCTATCTCTTTACCATCCTCTCCTAAGCACTTGAGAATTAGTCCTCCATCATCCGTTCGTGCTGTTTTCTTTATTTCCTTAATAATGATGAGCACCTCAGCCGGCCTCGGTGAAATAATTCATAAATATAAAGCTTCAAGGGCTCTTTTCTTTAACTCCTCCACATGCTCCCTTAGATCCGGAATTCCCTCCTCAAGAAAAACTTTTATAGCGTTTATTATCGCCTCGTATTTCTCCTCAAATACATCGTAAACAAAGCTGTCTGCGTGTATCTCATTACTCACTAGAATAATTTCTCGAGTCCTATCGTATTGGAAACTAGTATCAGCATATTCATTATTTAGCCATAATAGAACCTCAAAAAGTCTGTATTTTATTTCTTTGCTTAAGTTATCAACCCGTAAAAGAGGCGCATAAATAAAGACCCACTCTTCTTCAACATTTACAAATATTTTCCATGAAATTCCTTCACCTATCTTTTCATTAACAATGAAGACTCTCCTCTCCTCATCATATTCAAAATCTTTTTTCATGATATCCTTAAGATATCTCCTAATCTTGGCCTCTAAGTAATCGGTAAGAAACATAGACATACAGACCCCCCAGTCCAGAAAGTCAGTCGGGGTCAGCCACATCATGGGTTTCAGTACGCGAAACCATCATCATTTCATAGGTGATTATTTTTCATTCGCTCAACAGTTAAATAAAAGCTTTTCTATCCGGATTTTATAATCTTACGTTTTACCCTTAATAGTATTCCTAATTTGATAAACGAGAATATCTACCCTTTACTGCATATATCATCCTCCTCCCATGAATATCTAACATCAAGGAGACACACGTCTGACCCAGATCATTAGGTCTTCAGTCCGCACGCAATAAGCTACCTTCAATAATTAGCCTTCTTTGAGATAACCCAATCCCTAGAGAATTTACTAGTTCTTTGATCCATGTAGTCTTTTTAACCATAACTAAAAGATACATCCAAACATAACTAGAAAACGACCTTCACAAATATCATGGAAAGACTCAGATCGTCCTTAAGGTGATTCAGAATCTCCATAAAAGGTTAGATTGTGAGAACACGGTATAAGATATTAAAAATGGAACTACCCATGAGACAAACATCACTCTTAATATGGCTATTAAGATAGAGAATCCTATGGGGTGAACACCATCTCTTGGCGAAATAGCTCCGACAGGATGGTAGTTCATCCCAAGTTACTCCACTAAGGAATAGTGCAAGGAGAAAGTTATTTTTAAAATGTCTTAGGGAGGCGAGAAAAGTGAGATCGCCAGATTATTCGATAGGATTATTCCGCTTATTGCCAAGCATTATTGAAAATAGCTTAAAGATGAATCTTGATACTCCTTATTCTGACTGGGTTTTAAGAGATAGGAAGTATGCCAAGAAACTTGATGAATCCGATTATGCAGTGATATTGTTAATTGATGCATTAGCTGTTTATCAACTCCATGGAAAAATAAGAGAGCTATGGCAAGAGAGCGGTTCTTTAAAGCTTAATTCCGTTATCCCAACCTCCACTGGTAATGCTATCGCCTCGTTTTACATTGGATTACCCCCCGAGTTTCATGGAGTTATTGCAACTAAGTTTTACTTACCGGAGATCGGGAATTTCATAGATGCTTTAACGGGCAAAGTTCCCGGAGTAGGATTCCGTGATGCTTTATCCGCTGTTGGTATCAGATTATCATCATTCCTATGGAATCCGCCCGTGTATCACAATATTCCACAAGATAAAATGGTTCTCGTCGATTTGTATCCGAAGCATTTAGAGGGGGGATTAAGGCATTTCTATGAAGAAAACACGCTTGGAGTACCCTACGCAACGCTTAGCGATATGATTTATTCTATACCAGAGATAATAAAACAGCTACATGCTAGGAATAGGAAAGGTATTATTGTTAGTTACTCCGCAGATATCGACTCTGTAGGTCATATGTATGGAAATACAAGACCCCTAGAATTAATCATAAGAATCCACAACCTAATTGTTGAAGAACTAATAGAATTATTAAGGAGTACTGCTAAAGAGCTAGGAGTTAAAATAAAGCTTGTCATAACGAGTGATCATGGTCAAATAGATATAAAGAAGAACATAAAAATTCCAGAAGAAAAACTAAATGAATTGCAGGATAAAGGTATCATTATCCAGCAATCGGGGAGATTTGCATTTGTTTATGTGGATAAAGAAGAGAAAATTGATGATGCTAGAGAATCCTTAGTTAATATTTTAGGAGAAGATGCGGATGTGCTCACCCTGAATGAAGCTATAAGAGCTCGTTTATGGCCAGCCCTAACGGATGAAAAACACGAAGCATTCACGGCACGAGCGGGTCAATTAGTTATTCTGCCAAAAAAGCATATTGATATTTCTAAAGAGAGGAAGAGGGAGAAAGAAGAGCTGCTCCAAGATGTGGGTTATTATGCACGAGAATTCAGAGGCTCCCATGGCGGAGCAACAAGAGAAGAAATTGAGACGCCTCTAATAATTCTGGACATTCCTTGAAAAGCCATCCGAAAAATAAAAAAGTTCTAAAAAATTTTTAATCGCTCAAATTATAGGAACATTCAAGCGTCTTTGAGAGCTTATACTGCTTCTGAGGTGTAAGAATGGGGGGAGAAGAAAGCCAATCAGCAACTTTAAAGAGAGCTCTCGGTCTTGGCTATACAACCTTCTTTGGTGTAGGTCTCATACTTGGTGCGGGTATATATGTTCTCATAGGTCGTGCAGCGGCTTTTACAGGGGATGCCATCTGGGTAAGCGTTCTATTTGCGACCTTAATAGCAATAACTACTGGATTCTCTTACGCTGAGCTTTCATCCATGTATCCCTATGCATCGAGTACTCATAAGTATGTTGAAGAAGCTTTTCCCCGCATTCCTACTTTAGCATTCATTGCTGGATGGCTTATCGCGTTCGAAGGGATAGCTGGTGCCGCTACAGCGGCTATTGGTTTTGCTAGATATTTCGTTTCACTCATCGATACGATCACTACCTCCCCCGCATTTTATTTGGCAGAAACTACGATTCCATGGATCGCAATAATAATGATTATACTTCTCTCAATCCTTAATTGGTGGGGAATCGAAGAATCAGCGCTATTAACTCTTATATTCACGTTCGTAGAAGCTGGGGGCTTACTCCTCGTTGTCGCTATAGGATTTTTATTCCCGCAAAGGAACCCTCAATATTTCAGTATTCCTACGGGTTTTAACCCCTTCTGGGCAGTAATGCTCGGAGCAGCAGTATTCTACTTCGCATTCACAGGATTCGAACTCCAGCCAACTCTTAGTGAAGAAGCCAAGGAGCCAGAAAAGACAGTACCTAAGGCTATAATTCTAGCCCTACTTATCTGCTCATTGTTATACTTACTGGTTAGTTTCGCCGTTGTTAGACTTCTACCATGGGATGTCCTAGAGAAATCTAAAGCCCCCCTCGCTGATGCTGCTGGAGCTGCTTGGTCAGGTTCGTATCTCGTATTAATGGCTATTGCTCTCTTCTCAACCGCAAATACTGTCTTAGGATTCCTTGTATCCTCTTCGCGCTTAATTTACGGATTAGCTTCAGAAGGGGTATTGTATAGAAAATTATCGAAGGTTGATAATTGGAGACGAACTCCTTACGTCTCAGTAATTGTGAGTGGTTTAATCTCAATACTCGTAGTTCTAATAACTCTATACGTACCAATGGTTACTGGCTGGAAAGTAGTTATAGGAGAGATAGAATACGAGCTTATAGATTTAGTCGGCAAAACAGCCTCCCTATCCTGTCTATTAGCATTTGTGATTGTTAACATAAGCGCCATAGTTCTCAGATACACAAAACCAAACGTTCAAAGACCTTTTAGGATTCCATTATCTATAGGTAACTTCCCGCTCCTATCAGCTATCGCTGCATTACTTACCATTATGTTCATAGTGACAAGCTTCCTTGACTGGATTGTCTGGCTAACAACAATTATTGTATTAGCTATTGGGCTAGTACTCTACTACGTGGAGAGAAGACCACAAAGATCTTAAAATTTCTTCCAAATTTTCATAATTAATCCAACAATTTACATTCTTAATCTCATGCTAAGAGATTGTAGGCGAGAACCTAGTAATTATAAAAATGCCATAAGATGGTTTGTTAAAAATTTCTTTGATTTCTTTCCTAGTTTGTGGCTTACCTCTTCTTTGCGGATATACGAGTTTGCGTGGCTTGCCTCTCCATATTAAAGTCTTCCAGTTACGTTAAGAGACTATGCCAGGATGAGGCAAAAACAAAAAAGCAACATCTAGAAAAAACCCAATAAATTTTTGACAAACCACCATAAGATTATTTAATTATGCTAAGCGATGAAGAATTACTAGTAAGCACTCAGAAAACTGGGTCTTTCAATTGTTTAATTTACTCGAAATTTTAAACCTCAAGACATATTATTATCAGGGCAACGCAGTAATAAGAGCTGTGGACGACATTACGCTAGCTATTAGAAAGGGCGAAGTAATAGGTATTGCAGGAGAATCTGGCTGCGGAAAAACAACACTAGCTTTATCTATACTTAGAATTCTCCCTAGGAATGCTAGAATTGTTGGGGGCAAAATACTATTCAGAGGCACTAATCTTTTATCACTTACAGAAGAGGAAATGATGAGAATTAGACAAAGGCATATCTCAATAATTTTTCAAGGACCTTCTCCTCAAAGCCTTAATCCATTGATGTTCTCTGGCATACAAGTCGCTGAAGCGATAGAATATCATCTTGGAAAAGATATGAGCAGAGCTATTAGAATGGCTAAGGAACTATTCGAAGAAGTAGAGTTAGGGGCTAGCTATTTAATCACCCTTCCACACGAATTAAGCGCTGGAATGCTTCAGAGAGTAAAAATTGCCATGGCATTATCAACTAGGCCAGAACTTATCATTGCTGATGAACCATTAGTAGGGTTAAACACTACCATTCAAGCTGTTCTCATGGATCTATTAATGCGTCTTAAGAGAAAATACGGTGTTTCCCTAATGTATCTCTCTCATAATCTTGCCAGAATGGCCGAGATAGCTGATAGAGTAGCTATAATGTATGCAGGAAAAATATTAGAAATCGGGCCGACAAAGGACATATTTGAAAGACCTATCCACCCATACACGAAGGGATTAATTGGGGCTCTTCCCCGGATCAAGAAGATTCGGGAACAGAGGAGAAGAGGACTAATATGGGTTCCTGGAAATCCACCAAGTCCTTCAAATCCTCCTAAGGGATGCAGATTTCATCCAAGATGCCCTATAGCTAAGGAGATCTGCAAGACCCAAGAACCCCCTAGGGTGAGGATTGGTGAGAGTATTGCTTATTGTCATTTCGCAGAAGAAATAAAGGATACATCACCATACGACTTCTGGGCCCCCTTCCTATTTAAATAGACACCCAAAATTTCCCCACCAAGATCTTTTTAATGAATACTGTTTCTTAATCTTTATAAAAATAGGAAACGAAAAGTACTCACTTTTATATTTTTGTCTAGCTTTATTACATTTACCTCTAAATCTAAGCTACTTAATCTTCTAGAATTATCGAAGCGAAAGATAATTATTTGGTTTAACATGTTTTTGATTTATAGCATGCATTAAGGGTGTTCGTGTGCGAGAGTATGCTGATTTTCTGGCAACCAAGCTCAAAGAGAGCAGCCGTAAGCCATTGGATACTTTAGCAGCATTCGTTGTTGCTTGGTCCTGCGTGGATTCCACTAAGCCTCTCTCCTTGTCTCTGCGACGAATGCTTGGACTTGGCTACATTGGAAGTATGGAAGAGGCTTTTAGTAAGGCTCTTGCGCTTATTAGTTCTGATCCAGGTTTTAAGGAAAAAGCTATTGAGGCTTTATATATTGCTGTGGATAGGGATTGGGTTAGAAAGGATCTCCTTGAAGTTGCGTGGAAGAACGCTGGTAAGGAACTTCTTCAAGCTATTAATGAACTAAGCAACTTTAGAAGATCGTATTCGATTAATATTTTTAAAAACGAGATAGAATCTGCTATTTCGGCCCAGCAAGAAAAAACTTTCGAGGCCCTTCAAGAACAAATGATAGAGCGTAAAGCTATGGAGGTCTCTCCAACTCCTCAAGCCCCAGAAGTCGAGAAGCTTCCTTTACCCTCGAAGGAAAAACCAGAAGAAGTTGAAGCAGAGTTGGTAAGGGATGAATTAACTGAAAATATTAAGGCGTTATCTCGAGAGTTATCTGGAATAAAAATTTTTCTAGACAAGCTTAACGAGACATTAGACTCTCTAAGATCTGATTTATCGGAACTTCTAAAAAATACCTCCTCTCTTGTGTTCTTAGCTAAGATGTCTGATACTTTAGAATATGGATTAAGCGAACTTAAAAAGAGTATTGAAGGAATACGGCAAGAATTATCCTCACTCACTAAAACCCTTATAAAAGAAATAAAAGAGATAGCAACTCCCTTACCTCCTCCGATGCCAGTGGAAGGTAAGAAACACGAAAAAGCTCCAGAAGCACCACAAGTTGGGACAATTGTTGAGGAAAAAATAGAAACGCCGCCTCCTCCCTCTCCCCCTCCAATCTCAATAGAAACTCCAGAAAGCGAGGAGGGCGTATTAGAAGTAGAGAAAGCATTAAGAGCTCTTGATAAGGCTTTAGAAGCCCCAGAAGCTCCTGAGGAGAAGGTTGAGAATTATTTATTTGCGGCAATTGGAAATCTCAATAAACTTGAGAATATACTGCGAGATCATGCTATAGCTGGGAAAGAGAGAAGATGGCGAATCAGTATCAGAATCGATTCTATCCGTTATGTTGGGGATATTCAGGGTCTTTATCCAGGAATTTCAGAAGATATTCTAAAGGAGTTAATGGAGAAATCCATAAGTATTATTATAGTATTGCCAGTAAAGAATATGGCATCCCTAGCAAAAGTTTTAGAAAAAGTTCAAACGATCCTCGTCTCTCTAAAAGTGATTATAATAGATTCTGAAAACCCCATAAAAGAGCTGGAAAAGGTCACGAGCTATCCAATAATCTATAGAAAAATAGACTCTGCTGATGATGTAAGGAAGGCAATTGTGGAAGCTTTAAGGAAGATCTCTTAGTCTTTTTGAAAAAATTCTAAATTTTTTAAGGTTAACTTCTATGCTCGTTTTAGCATCCTCTTCTCCTAGAAGAATTCAACTCCTTAAAGAATTAGGCATTAAGTTTAGAGTTATCCCTCCCCCATGGGAAACCGACATTAAGAGCGAAGATCCAGTAGAAGTTGCTAGATATGTAGCATTAGAGAAAGCTCGCGCTGTGGCTGGTTTTTTGACTGAGGGGATCGTTATTGGAGCGGACACCATTGTGGTATTGGAAGGTAAAATCCTTGGTAAACCGCGCTCTGAAGAAGAGGCAAGGAGTTTCCTTAGACAGCTGAGTGGGAGAGTCCATGAGGTTATTACAGGAATCGCTATTATAAATGCCGCGACAAACGAAGAGTTGGTTGATCATGAGGTTTCTCGTGTAAAATTTGCTGAGCTTTCTCAGGAAGAAATAGAACTCTATATTAAAAGCGGTGAACCATTTGATAAGGCCGGAGGCTATGCGATACAGGGAATTGCGAGGTTGTTTATCGAGTGGATAGAGGGAGATTACTACAATGTAGTTGGACTCCCTATTAGAAAATTATATTCAATGCTCAAGAGGTTTGGTTACGATTTATTAAAAGAGGTAATTTCTGGAAGATAATTTATATACCCTCTGGAGGATCCGCAATACCGGCTTCCGTAATTCTAATCCTAGTCACAGCAGGGGGTAAGCGGCTGGAATCTATTATCTCAACCCGCCTAATATCCTCTTTAACAAAGCTAAGGTATAGTCTAGTATCTACTGTGTGGGCTAGAACATGACCACCTATTGGTTTTTCTTTATCCACTAATTTAGAATATGGAGAAGCATCTGGTACTGCCACAACTTGGTTAGTTACTAAGGCGACTAAGCTATATGCCTCGGCTATTCTCCTCAATTTCTCAACCATTGAGAGAATCATTCTTTGTCTTTCATAGAGCTCTCCTCTTCCCGAGAAATCGGCTCTAGGCAACTTGGTTAATGAATCGACGATAACTAATTTTATGTTCCTATTCTTAACAACCTTAACCAGATTTTCTATCATTTTTAACTGATGGTGACTATTCTTTGGTTTCCCCACTAGTATCCTATCTAATGCCCATCGCGGATCTATATCAAACCGCTGGAAAATCGGCTCCATCCTTCTTGGAGAAAACGTGTGTTCTGCGTCAATTAGAACTGCATAAACATCCCCATCATTAAGTCCTCCCTCATCCTCTGGTAGGAAAACAGTAGCTAATGCTGTAAGGCATGCCTGGGTTTTTCCTGTTCTATAGGCACCAGCTAGCTCCGTTACTTCTCCGACACAGTAGCCTCCCCGTAATATATCGTCTAGATTCTTAGATCCCGTGTGGAGGGTCTTCTTTACTTCCTTCTCTATCTCTAGAAGTTCTAAGGCTTTCTCAAAACCATACTCTTTCCTCTCTAATTTCTCAAGGATTTCCAGGGATTCCTCTATTATTTTCTCCGCACTCTCAACACTTATTCTTGCAGCTTCAGCTAGCCTTAAGGGATTAAACATTAATACATCTTTGAGGAAGTATATCCCTGCTTTCTTCAACTTATCCTTAGTTGCCTTCTTAACACTTTTAAGTAGTTCTATGGTTGGTTCCTCCCTCTTATTCAGAAGAGACACCGAGTAATAAGGATTTCCTAATTTAATTTCTAAGAAAACACGCATAATATTAAAATGAATTATTTAACCCTCCTATACTTTAACTCTCACAATGAATTTGAGGAAATTCACATAAAATTTGTAAAAGCAGATTTTTCATTAGTGGCGTTTGCATTATAAGAGAAGAGGAGATTTATGATGCATAAAGAGCAGCTAGATGAACTTCTTGGAGGAGTAGATTTTCTAGAAAAGATACTGGGAGTCAGGATCGATAAAGTAGGAGTATTTGACGGCTTTCTAGCAATACAATTTACTAATGGATACGCATTTATTATACCTAAGAATGAGGCTCCAGAGCCGATTGACAGGGGTCGATACTTTATATTTAAAGAATTACCTGAAAGAATAAAAAAGTGGGGGATCAGTTGTCAGGGATATTATGTTGAGTTTGAAAGATTAGCAATTCTTATAGCCCCAATCAATAATTGTAGTGGGAGCATGGATATTGTAGTTTCTAGACCTGTTAGCAAAATGGGAGTAGCCGATGTTTGGCAAGCAAGCCTATTCTCTATGTTAGATAAGAAAGAGGGCTTAATCGAATACAAGGGTAGAATCATTGGGATGCTTTCTAGAGCTAGAGTATCACCCATAGCTCACCTTGCTTTGGAGAAGTTAGAAGATCTAATAAGAGCTGGTGCAAAATTCACCATCGAGGACGATAAAACCATAGTAACTGCTTGGAGAACCAGGTTTGAATTTGGTGTTAAACCAGTCTTTTATAACCCAATAACAATAGATTTTGATCGTGTTAAACAGGAATTGACTTGGAAAAAAATAAGCTTCGACGACAAACTAGATAAAGTAAGAGTATTCTTTAGCAAAATTCCTCTAGAAATAAATGAGATCCTCCTACGGTATAAGATTGGGGAAGACTATGAGTATGGCAAAGCAATGATAATAAAGGGTATCTCGGATGACTACTCCTTTGTTCTCTTAGTGGGGAAGTATATCAATGAGTATAGTGGTGATGCATGCATTGGAGAAGCCCTTGAAAACCTAGCTCTCCTCCTCTTGACAAACGCTCAGAAAATCTGTTTAGGAGAGAGTGAGGAACCCCTTCTAAGAAAAGATGTTAAGATAAGCGGGGTAAAGGAACCAGAGCCTTTCTTAGTAGGGCTTGGCATAATAGCTAACTTATTGCTTCCTGGCTGCAAGTTATATAAGATAAAAGCTAAGAAGATCAATGCCTTTGCTTTCATTGGTGAGAGAAATGATGAATCTCTAGCATTAGTTGTGAGTAAATAGGGTTTCGAGATGAGCGAACTTGACCTCCTAAATAAAATTCTAAATAACGTTTATACGAGAAGAGATAAGAAAGAGGAATACCTCTATGCAAAATACTTAATCTTCTCGCGAGTTCTTTCGGATCCGGATGAGTGGGGATCAAGAAATTCTCCCTTCGACAATAAATACTATAAGTTACGGGAATTTAAACCAGAAAGCATAATGGATTACCATGTCTTATCCCGATACTATATGATGCGGATTCTTAACGCAAATTTTGATATAAATTATCTGAGAACTTATTTAGAGAGAGCACTTGAAAGCTTCGTTTCTCTCGGGGATTACTCTACACTCCTAAGCATAATGGGTTATGCAGCACAATACTTCGTTAATGAAAATCTTGTGGAGGAAGCTTTCTCGATTCTTAAAAAAGCCAAAAGCATTGGGGGTGAAGAAAGACTTCCTATAATCATTCAGAGTTTAGTAGAAGTAATAGGACGAATTGCTGAAAAAAAGAGTTATGAGAGATTACTGGATGACATACCAAAATATTTGAGTATCCTAGAGATAAGAGGGAGGAATTCGGAGAAAGTATATAAACAGCTAGCTAAAAAGATAATCTACTCGCGAAATGAGGAAAAACTCTTAGAAATTCTTAATAGAGTTCGTATATCACGTAGGCTCAAAATGAAATTATTACTGCTAATTACGGAGGAAGCAAGAGACCATAAGGTAAAACTTAAGGCTTTTAGGGAACTCATCGGGGAGCTTAGAACTGATCATGAAGAGGGCTTAGAACAGAGAATTATTAAGCTCGTTTCATCGTTATATATGATCCTTAGTGAGGACGATTTTCAAAAAATCATGAACTATTTATACAGCCTAAGCAGGATTAGTGAAGAGTTATCATATGTTGAAGGAATAGCATCGCTTCTGGAAGTTCTCTATTATCTTGTTAGGGATAGTAAATTGCATGAGGATAAATTATTGAGAGGAATACGTCTCTTAGATCGCTTCTCCCAATACGAGATGCTGGGAATATTATTATCAGAAATCATAAAGTCCCTATTTAACCTAGGTATGGTACGTAAGGGAAGATTATTAATGGATACAGCAACATACTTCTTCGAATTATCAAGAGACTTCCTAAGGATCTACGAGCTTTATGGTTATATCTTATCTCAGCTCACGAAAATGAACTTTTTAGACGAAGTACGAAGTTTATTGTCTATTATTCCCGAGTACCCTCATGTGAATAAGTTCTTGGCTGTAAAGCTCTTGTATAAACCCCTAATCGAAAGTATCTTTGAGAATAATCGTTTTAACCTTCTAATTGATGTTGAATCAAAAATATCAGAATTTGAAGTGAGGCATGAGCATAATTTAGCAGCTTTACTTCGATCCTTAATCGCTATTAAATACGTTGAGAGAGGAGAAATTAACAAAGCCAAAGAGCTCCTCGAAAGAATCTTTAGGTATGAGAGAGGAGCTGGAGAAGGACTAAAAGTCCTTGAGAAAATCCTATCCAGCGTAAGGGATCGTGAAATAGTAAGAGATATTATTGATTCCGTCATTAGAAATGTGCGCGATGGAGACCTATTATCTAGGATTGCCTTAATGCTCATTGAAAATGGTTTCTATGATGAGGCATGGAGCATTGCGAATGCTCTGAGATTATACGGGGGTGAATTAGGACGAATAGCAAAATCATTGAGTGATATCGCTATATCTATGTTACGCAAAGAGTTCTCAGAGAAAACTCTCGGGCTAGTCGTTGAGTCAATAAACGCGCTAGAGAGGGCTGGAGGATACTTCAACGCACTAAATACGGTAGCTTACTCCCTAGCCTTAATGAACAACATTAACCAAATCATCAATTTCTTAAGACTATTAATAACTACCGATTCTTCCTTACGTAAAGTAATTTGGGAAGAAACCTAGCATCAAACTACTATTTAACAGACGTAAAAGGACAAAAAGTTTTCTCGAAACAACTTCTTAATCTTCACTAAGAATCTCCCTCTGAGTCTCTATTGAAAGTTTCTCGAACTCCTCAACAGTAAGCTTTAATAGGGCCCTTCCTCTTCTCCTACTTAATAGCTTCTTAATAGATTTCTCAGGCTTAATTAATAATCCATCCTTAGTTATAATCGCTATTACTTCGCTTGAAGGCTTAATACCCACCAAGCTTCTAACTTCCTTCGTAGTGAATATTTCACCCCTTGCCCCCACCTTAAGTTTCACTATCCGACTTTCCAGATCAATCACCTTATCAGAATTATCAAATAATCTGATGAGTCGGAAGATTGATAAATTCTTTGACGCATGTATAGAGGAAGCGCTTAAAATCTGTCGAAAACTTATTCAGTGGAACCCGAAATTCGATGCAAGAGCTATCTCTTAGCATTCTTTACCGTTAATGGGTGAATCCTTAGAGGAGTCTCCTCGTTCCATAGCAAGGCTATCCGGGCACGCTCCACCTTGTCGATATATCTGTAACCAGTAAGATCAGCCAGCCTTTTAGCAAACGCATCAATATCACTCATTGAAGGCTGTGCATCTCTAGATAATCTCTCCCGTGAGCGGCCCACCCATGTGTATCCCTTAATTTCTATAAAATCAGGCTGAGCAATCTCAAGTAATTTAGCGTATCCCTCAGGATTAACCATGTTTAAGCCCTTAACAGCCGTAATTCTTATAACAACCCGCGTTTCAAGAGATGGCAAAAGCTCAAGAGTTTTAAGTAAAGCATTCCACTGATCTTTAGCATTCCATACGGGTCTAGTAGCCCTCGCCCAGACCTGATAATCAGGACCAACCAAGCTTATGTAAAGCTGCGTAGGCAAGGTATGCATATTCTCAAGAGTCTTCGGAAAAGTACCATTCGAAACAATAAATGTCGTCATTCCACGATTCTTAGCAATATCCATGAGATCATCGATATACGGATACATAGTTGGTTCTCCATCAAGAGAAGTTGCTAAATGCTTAGGCCCAAGCATAGACTCCTTCCACATCTCGGGATCAGTCTTCTCCCTATATTTCGGATCATAACCCTTAACAACCCTGAAATACGCCTGAATCACATTCTCTATTAATTCCTCAGGATCATCCCAAGGAACCTTCTTCAAATCACCCCTAAACGGCGGCAAACCTATATCAGCACGATGCAACCTCCAGCAAAAAACACAACTCAGATTACACTCAAGTATAGGAGTCCACTGAATACATCTATGAGTAGGAATCCCATAGAACCAATACTTATAACACATAATCCTATCAGTCAAAGCCGTCTTGAAATAGTAACACGGCTTATAACCAGCCAACCTACCAACAAGATGATAACCCATCCTCCTAAATGTCTCCAACAGAGGAGGAGGCAAAGGAGTCTCCATCAAAAATTTCTTCTCCTCAACACCCATCCTAACCACAACATATAATTGTGCTATAATATGGACTAGCCCAAGAGAACTATATAAAAACATATATCAGCGTAGGCGTTTCACTTTGGGTAGGTATTCCCAAATTTAGCTATACTTGACGGGGAATACCTACCCCTCATCGCACATGTCATCCCCTCCCACAAGCACCCATTGGCGGAGACACTCCGCCTAGGCACCCAGCTCATCGGGGCTTCAGCCCGCACGCCACGGGCCACATCCCGCAACGCAATATTTATCGAGGCAGCGAAATCCCTATCAAAAACCACGCCACACCTCCCG
>Ga0190313_1000350_pt1 | contig 28175 bp, 37 predicted proteins | sample 4870071011_MG_FD_169989 | JGI IMG/M metagenome (GOLD analysis project Ga0190313, IMG submission 169989) | Hydrothermal vent sediment bacterial communities from Southern Trench, Guaymas Basin, Mexico - 4870-07-10-11_MG | ecosystem: Environmental > Aquatic > Marine > Hydrothermal vents > Sediment ... | reverse complement strand
TAAATGTTGATGATGGCGATGTTAAAACAGGAGAAGAAGTTGATGATAAATGTGAGAATTGTAAAAAAAAACATAAATTAGAAATAATAAGTGATTTTTAAATATGTATAGTTATCTACCCTTTTTTGTATTCGCCTTAATATTATTTACCGCCCCAATGCTTTTTGTTTATATTCCACTCGGTTGTTGGATAATAGTAATAATAATAAAAATTTATGAAAAAATTAAAAGTCATAATATCAAACATTAGTTTTAAAATATTCTTATGGTCAATCAATCTAACAAAAGAAGATTATTGGTTTGAGGTTTATAAGTCGTTTAAAAATAAAGAAAATAATAAATTAAAATAAAACTATGCAAAGTGAAAAACAAATTATTGAACGTAAATTGTTATTATTATCAATAGATGAAGCAAAGAAACAATACCCCGATGGTTTCAATAAAGAACAATTAGTCGCCATATCAAAAAAAATTAGAAATGAACAAAAAATATGCGACCCTGTTTTATTTGGTAAAATTAAAACAGATGACGATATATGCAAACAAAGAAGCAATATGATAGTCGGGAATTATCCTGCTAATATAAGCGATTGTGAAGTTGTTGGAATTAATGGTAATTGCGGACTTGATTGTCCAGTTTTTTTAAGAGGAGATTGTAAAAATGAAGAAATGAATAACTTAGAAGATTATTAAATTATAAATTAAAATAAAAATTATGCAAAATTTAGAAAAATTAAAAAAAGAATACCAAAACTTAAATGAACAAATCCAAACAATAGGAGAAACAATTAAGAAATTAGAAGAAAAGAAAAATCCTCTAATGCCTAAAAAGGGAAGCTATTATTGGAGCATCAACATCAACGGAAACAAAGAAAAAGTTGATTATTACAACGATGCTACTGATAAAATGAGATTAGCAGCAAGCAATATGTTTCTTACTGAACAATCAATTGACAAAGAAATAGAAAAAAGAAAAGCAATACAAAAAATCAAAACTTATATTGCTATGAATTTTCCTTTTGAGTCAGATTGGGATGATGATGATCAGCTTAAATATAGTATAGTTTACAATACAACAGACGGTATGATTAAAACAAATTACACCTGCCAAACAAAAGCACAAACACAAATCGGTTTTTTAAAAGAAATAGAAGATTGCCAAACAATAATAAATAAATTTGAAAAAGAATTAAGAATAATATTTGATGTTTAATATGAAAAAAAGAAAATATAAAACAAAAAAACAAAAACGCAGAATATTTATAACCAAAGGCTTATTAATGTCAATAGGATTAGTAGTAGTCATTAATTATTCTATTATAGGATTACAAAAAATCTATGATTATCTGTTTACTTGGGATTTTGCAGTTGCAGAAGTTAATAGTATTAGAATTGAAAAACCAGTTGAAGAGTATAAATACAATGACCAAATTCCAGTTAAAGTTATAAAAGCTGAAATAATCAAACAAGCTAAAACTTATGGCAATGATGAGCAGTTTATGTTGGAATTAGCATTTTGTGAAAGTGGTTATAATAATTTAGCAGAAAACAAAAAATCTAGTGCTGAAGGAGTTTATCAGTTTTTATATGGAACTTTTAGAGAAACAGAAAGTGGTCGTAATCATATTAGTAGATTTGATTATAAAAAAAATATTCAAGAGGCTATGATTGCTATCAAGCGTGGCGAAAAATGGAGATGGAGAGAATGTGTTAATAAATTAAAATAAATATAAACAATATGTTAAAACATTTTTTTTCAACGGAATTATTAACCTTTACGGGATTTATAGGGATGATTTATTTTAGGCTTATAAACGATATTGCAGGGCTTATCGTTTATGGATTTTTTACTATAATATTTTTATTAATTTCAATAAATAAAAAATAAAAATAAAATTATGAATAAAATATTTCAAGTCGCGGCATCAATAGAAAAAATAGAAACATTAAAAGACAGAACAGTCAAAATGACAGTATATTGTGCCAGAGAACTACCACCAGAAGAAATGCAAAAACTTTTCTCGTTAAGTTCAACTGAGGGCTGGTTCTTATTTTCTGAAAACACAATGCAAGAAAAAGATATTCCGAAAGAACAAGCCCCAATAGAAAAAGAAAGAAAATCATTGAGCGAAAGATTATATAACGTAATGTATTTATATCATAGTCAAAACTTTTCAGATAATTTTCAGGTATGGAGAATAAAAGAGATGGAGAGAATAATAAACAAATACAAGGAAAAGTTAGTTTGACAAATAACAACTAATAATGTATTATTAATAATAAGAACAATCTTCGTGAAAATAGGAATGCCAATAAATTTCTGAATATCTCGTAGAAAACAAATCTAAAAAAAGTTTTATTGGCTTGTTAAATTTGTTTTCTACGGATATCTGGAGACTTATTGGTATTTTTTTTAATTATATGAGAAAAAAAGAATTAACAGAAAGACAAAGAAAAATGATGAAGCTATTCACGGCGAACCTCGGAAATGGCAAGAAAACACAGTCAATTAAGGCTATGATGTTAGAAGCGGGCTATTCAGAAAGTTCAGCAGAACAACAAACAAGTCTTCTAATACCCATTAAAGAAAAAATGAAAACAGTAGTTGATAAATTAAAAAAAGAAAGAGAAGAGATATTAAAAGCAATGGTTAAGAAAAGAGAAACTGCTGGTTATGCTGATTTAGTTCGCGGTTTAGATATTACAACAAAGAATATTCAATTATTAGGAGGAAAGCCAACGGAAATACAACCTCTTTTAGTTAAATTTTTAGATGAAAAATAAAATAATTAATATACCGATTGAATATAAGCCCATATTCAATGATAATTGGCGAGAGGCGGCAATTTTTGGCGGAAGATTTTCGCTCAAATCTCATACAGTAGCAAGGTATTTATTAATTAAAGCAAGAGAAAAAAAGACGAGAGTAGCGTGTTTTAGAGAATTTCAATCATCAATAGCAGAAAGTTCACACCAATTATTATCAGAATTAATTAATTTATATGGTTTAGCAGATTTTAATATAACCAATAATTCAATAGTTAATAAAATAAATGGTTCGGACTTTATATTTAAAGGATTATGGAATAATGAGCAAAGTATTAAATCTATTGAGGGGATTGACATAGCTTGGTGTTTCATTGCTGGCACACTTGTTGATGAAAAGCCGATAGAAAAAATAAAGATTGGGGATTACATAAAATCATATAATCATAAATTGAATAAAATTGAATATAGAAAAGTGTTAAAGATTTCTAAAACAAAAGCACCTTTAAAATTATACAAATTATTGACATTGTATGGGGACAGGTATATAATAGGAACAGGAGAACATCCTGTCTTTACTGAAAGTGGATATATTCCATTAAAAGACCTAACTATTAAAAACAATGTTTATGAAGAAATTAAATTTACCAAAAACAGCACCCTGTTTGGGTGGTTGTGGAGAAGAAATAGAGATGAACACTCACGGGAGAAGACAAAAATATGTAAAAAATGGTGGAATTTTTTGTTGGGATTGTGTGAAAAGAAGGGCATCGGAGAGAATGAAAATAAACAACCCAATGGACAACAAGGAGATAAGAGAAAAAATGGGGAAAACATTAAAGAAAATTGGGCACAAGCCAAAAGTTTTAGGTGGAAATGGTCGTGGTTATACAAAAGCACAACAATTTTTATACAAGAAATTAGGGAGAGGTTGGTGGAGAGAATTGATTGTTATGCCGAAAGAACTAGGAAGAGAAAAGGGTATTCCAACAAATTACAAGGTAGATTTAGCAAATGTTTATTATATGTTAGCAGTAGAATGCGATGGTGGCTCTCATACTGGACTAATAGGGAGAGAACAAGACAAAAAGAAAAATCGGATATTAAAGAAACTGGGGTGGACAGTGTTGAGATACAGGAACAAGGAGATATTGAACAACTCAGACTTAGTGATAAAGGAAATTATGTCTACAATCTTGAAGTTGAAGTAAATAATAATTATTTTGCAAATGGAATATTAGTTCATAATTGTGAGGAGGCACAGTCAATCAGTGCCAAAAGTATAGAAGTTTTAACACCAACAGTAAGAAAGGAAAAATCTAAAATAATATATACCTATAATAGATTGTTAGAAGAAGACCCAGTGCATAATAGATTGGTAATAGAGGGAAGACCCGACACTTTAATAATTAATGTCAATTACGATATAGCAATAAAATATGGGATGATGCCTGATGTTATTTTAAAAGAGATAGAAGATGACAAAAAAAATAGACCGGGATTATATAAGCATAAATGGTTAGGCGAACCGCACAATATGGAGCGGAAAATTTATAAAAACTGGAAAATTATTGATGAAATACCGCACGAGGCACGATTAGAACGATATGGATTAGATTTTGGGTATAGCGTAGATTTTACAGCTATTGTAGCAATATATTATTATAATGGCGGATATATAATAGATGAAATATGTTATCAGAAAGGATTGCTAAATAAACCAATAGCGGATATATTAAAGAATTTACCTTATACTTTAACTATTGCTGATAGTGCTGAACCCAAAAGTATAGCCGAAATTAGAAGTTATGGGATTAATATAATCGGAGCAAAAAAAAGAAAGGAAAATTTCGGCACAAAAGAAACTTATGTTAAATGGAGTATTGGAGTGGTTCAAGAACAGAAAATTAGTGTGACGAAAAGGAGTATAAACATTATAAAAGCATATAAAAATTATTTATGGAAGACAGATAAAGAGGAAAAAGTTTTGAACGAACCAGATCATTATTTAAGTGATTGTATGGATGCAATCCGTTATGGTATAATATCATTAGCACCAATTATTAATAAACAGGATTTTTTAGATACAATCCCAATATTTCATAGGGAGGCAAAAACAAATCCTGCAAGATAATATGAAAATTAAAAAAGAATATCCGCCAAATTATGAAGAAATAAAAAAAGTGTTTAAATTACATAAGGGGATAATATTTACTTACGGCGACACAATTTATAATCCTGATGATAAATATATAGACAAATCGTTAGAGAAACACGAGGAAGTTCACTATAAACAACAAGGAGATAATCCAAAAGAATGGTGGCAAAGATATTTGGTTGATGTTAATTTTAGATTATCTCAAGAGGTTAAAGCATATCAGATACAATATAGAACGGCAAAAAGTATAAATAAAGACAGAGAAAAATTGAATAGATATGCACAGTTATTAGCTCTTGACTTGTCGGGGGTAATGTATGGTAAAATAATATTATATCAAGATGCTATAATAGCAATAAAATCTAAACAAACTTTTATATTTAAAGTATGAAAAATAAGAAAACAGAAAAACAGCCATATAAGTTAATATTAAAAATAAATGGTAAAGAATATAAAGAAACAGGTAAAACTGTTTTAGAGGCGTTAAAACGCTTATATATTCCAGAATTATGTTCTACGGTTGGAGTTATTAAAGCTCAAAGGGAGAAAAAAACAACTTCACAAGTTTTTAATATACAAGCGTTAAAAATGTTAGAAGTTGATAATATCCGTCAGCAAATTGTAGCAAAACAATGGGCAGATAATTTAAAATAGAAATATGCTAACAAAAAATATATTTGATTACATAAAAATTAAAGAAGCAGAATATTTGGAAGGAGTTGATGTTGTTGATGGTTGGAATTGGGAGATGAAAGACCATGTTTTAACTTCTATTTTGTATAAGAATGGACAATTAAAAACAGGCAACAAGGATGATAAACCAGTAAAAAATATAGTTTTACCAATTCTTAATCTTGAATATAGAGCAGAAGACATTGACATTAAAGATATTCAGCTTTATGTTGATAGTTCGGACTTATATCCATTATCTTTTTTACTTAAAAAATATCACGATGATGTTTTTGTGGTGGAAAATGATATAGATACTTTTATAGATGAAGAAAAAGAAGAGATGATTGATTTAGGTGGAGCGTTGCTTAAAAATGTTGGAGAAGCAAAGCCTGATATTATTCATTTACAAGATATAGCTTTTTGTAATCAGAATGATATATTATCTAGCCCTTTTTGTATTAAGCATATATTTGCACCGAGTGATTTAAAGGCTATGGAGACAAGAGGTTGGGGAAATAAAGAAAATGGAGCAGACACAAATATAGACGAATTAATTACATTGATAGCAGAGAATGGCGATGTAGTTGGTAGGGACATTGAAATTTATGAAGTTCACGGAGTTTTGCCAGTTTCTTTTTTGGATGAAGATGATAATTCTGATGAATATATAAAACAAATGCATATAGTTTCTTTTTATACGAACAAAGATAACAAGAAAGAGGGAATTTCATTATTTAGAAAAAAACAAACAAAAGATATTTTTAAATTAAATAAAAGAGATAATATTCATAACAGGGCGTTAGGTAGGGGAGGAGTAGAAGAATTGTTTGAAGATCAAGTCTGGACAACTTACAGTCAAATACATAAAAAGAATATGCTTGACGCGGCATCCAAAACTCTTTTAGAAACAGATGATGAAAAATTAGCAGCAAGACATCCATCAGGTTTAAAAGATGTTGATAATTTAGAGATAATTACAGTTGATGAGGGTAAACGAATTAGGCAAATAGATACATTTCCACGGAATATTGCGTTATTTGATAAGTGGGACGATGAATTAGAAACACACGCAAGACAAACAGGAGCGGCGCAAGAAGCAATAATGGGAGAACAACCTCACGCTAATACTCCATTTAAATCTGTTGAATTTCAGGCGGCCGAAAGTCATTCATTACATAATTACAGAATAGGTAAACACGCAAAATTTATTGAAGAGCTATATAGGGATTGGTTTATTCCTTATATGAGTAAAGAAATAGTTAAGGGCAAGAAATTTTTATCAGAATTAACATTAGAGGAAATGCAAGAGATAGCTGAAAAATTAACAGATAAGAAAGTTAATAAACACATAAAAGAAAAAATATTAAGTGGCAAAATAATATTGCGAGAAGAAATAGAAGCCTTAAAACAAAAAACAATAGAAGAATTTATGAAAGGTGGAAATAAAAAGTTTATTGAAATAATTAAAGATGAATTTAAAAACAGTAAAATAAAAGTTAAAATAAATATAAAAGATAAACAAAAGAACTTGGGATTAATGACTGATAAATTAGTTAATGTATTTAAACAAGTTATATCATCTACAAATCCAGAAACAGGCGAAAATGTTTTAGATACAAATCCGAAACTTGCTAAAATATTTAATGAAATTCTTGAAATAAGCGGATTAAGTCCAGTGAGTTATAATAGTGTCCCAAAACAACCGCAACCGCAACCGCAACCGCAAATATAATTTATTAATTAAAATATAAAAATTATGAATAAATTTAATAACATTTTATCAGAGGACGAAGAGATTGAATTAAGAAAACTTGCTGAAAATGAAATAACAATCGGAGCCATTAAGAAAATTCTATTGTATGGTGTATATTATAATGGCACAATGGAAGCAGGAAAAACTCCAAATATATCACAAAACTTTGCAACTCAATCAGCGTTATTTGCTATACAGAGTAATCCAAAAGTTAACAACGAAGACTTAGGACGCGAATTAAGGTCAAATGTAGCGGCAATTAGAATGCTTGAATTAGGTTTTAAAGAGTTAGAGGGGTTTAAAACAGAAAATAAAAAAGCAACAGATAAAAAAAATCAAGCAAGATAATAAATTAATATAAAAAAATATGGATACAAGAAAAATTTCATTATTAGCAAATATATCAATGATTATAGGGATATTGTTTCTTATTGTCGGTGTGTTATATTTTATTAATAATATTGCAAAAAATGATGATAACAGTTTAGGCGCGGCTCAGATTAATAATTTTTGGGACGGCACTGTGTCAGCCACTACAACAACATTAACAGCAGGGGAGGCATCAGTGGTGTTAACACAAAATAGTGCAAGAAATTATGCTGTTTTGACTAATACTTCAGCTACAATAGCATATTTAGCTTTTAATGCTACAACTACTCCTAATGCAGTTCCGCTTTTGGGGGAAGAGAATTATGTCATCCCATTGGCGGCATCAGGAGGAACATATACGATTGATTTAGATAATTTATATTTAGGTCAGGTAATAGCTACAAGCTCAGGGGTTGTAGAAATAAGAGTATTAGAAACTCGTTAAAAATTTTAATTAATTAATATAAAAATTTATGCCATTACCAGGAAAATTAACCTCTCTAAAGGATAAACTTTATGGAGAGGAAAAATCTCAAAAAGAGATTAAAAAGAAAAAAGAGGAAGTAGTCGGACCTCTAAAAGATAAAAAAGAAGATAAGAAAAAAAAAGATGACAAAAAAAAGAAATAACAATGGAATATTCTATGGAATAATTTCATTAGTGGCTATATTAGCTGTAGGTTCAGTAAGGGAGAGACTGTTGTGCAAAATGGTTTAGAATTTGCGAGAATAACATTTATTAGAAAAGCAGATACAGATATTGGCATGATTGTGGAAGTATTTCAGGTAGGAGATTAGTTTATTATTATTATTTAGAGATACGCAACTCTTAAATGCGTAATAACTTGCGGAAACATATCCGCTTACAAATTTTATGTCAAAATTAACTGAGCTCATCAACTCTTTAAATGATGAAAACGTAGAAGAAATTAGAGAACAATTAATTTCTGAAGCAAGTGTTCGTGATAAAACAAGTAAACAGCTTTATTCTCGGACTAAAAAAGCAGAGGGATTTGAATTAAATAAAGCAACTGGAAAATGGTCAAAAAAAGAAAGTAAGAAAGAAATTAACCCGAAAGCTGATAAAAAAGCTGTGCAAAGTGAATTAGATTATGGTCAGTTAGCTTTTCACAATTCTAAATCAAATTCATTTAAAATTGAAAATGATACTGATATAGAACATTTACAAAATATGATGAACGAAAGCGGGAAGTCGCAAAATGAAATTTTAGGCAGTAAATGGTTTCAGGCGGATGTTAAAGAACGCCAAGAAGCCCGTTCTGTCAAAGATGCGATACCGTCCAATTCAAAGCGTTCTCCGTCCTCAGGGACTAAGGATAATGTAGACTATTGGTTAGCGAAAGGTCAACTTCCGCCTGATAGAGCATTAAGAGAAAAAGTTGTAAATGCGAAAATTACAAGAGAGGCTAGTGCTGATAATTCCAGCGAGGGTAGTGTTGTCACAAATACATCCGGCGTTGAAATTAAATAAAGGTCGCATAGTTTAAAATCAATTGTTTGTCTAATTAAAAGGTAAAGATTTTAAAACAAATGGGAAATACAGTTGTTTAGTAGCATAGGCAACTATAAACTTCTTCTGATTGACTTGGAGGTCCTATATTCAAGGGATAACAAGGGGCAAGGGTAAAGCTAGCCTGAACGACTAAGCGAAGAAGCTTTCTAATTATGGGAAAAAGAAAGAAGCGATAGTCTGAACTTCATTATAATTGAACTTTAAAATTTAATTTTTTGACTTATGCAGAAGAATGGCAATATATGAGAAATAAAAAAGGACAATTTGTCAAAGGATATACACGCGTAGTATCTGAAGAAACAAAAAAGAAAATAAGTAAAGGATGTAAAAAATCTAAAGTTGGAAAATGGATGAAAGGTAGAAAATTATCAGAAGAAACAAAAGCTAAGGTAAAAAAGAACAATGCAAAATATTGGCTTGGTAAAGATAGACCGAACTTAATGAAAGGAAATTTAGCTACTGTTGGTGCAATTCATAAATGGATTGAAACTAAATTAGGTAAAGCTAAAAATTGTAAATGTAAACATTGCGGAAAATAAGCTAACGATTGGTCAAACAAAGACCATTCTTATACACGCGAACTAAAAGACTATACACCATTATGTAGAAGTTGTCATAAAAAATATGACATAAAATATAATAGTTGTGGTCCATCCTCAAAAAATTAAAAGAAGATGAAGAGAGAAATCCGAAGTGTTTTCTCCGCCCTATTTTAGGGTAGTAACAAAAAAGTATGCAGAAGATTGGGCAGTTAAACTCCAAGAGAGATTAAACTACCCACAAAACTGGAAAGAAATTTGCAAAGTGGAATATACAGACGGTAGGGTTTTTAATAATCCTTATATGTCTACTACTCCATCCGCGCAATCTCATACCAGAGGTTCAGCCTTTACTCATCAAGATTTTGCTGTCACTAATGAATATGTAACGATAAACCAATCAATGGTTTGGCCCGTATATATTGATTACGCTGATTTAGCACAATCAAGATATGTAAAGCAAATGGAAATGGCAGAATTGTCAGGCGATATTCTTAATGAATATGTTGAAACAGATATGCTTGCAAATCACGCTATGTGGACGAATTTTGATAATTCGGCTATTGGCGGGTCAGCAGGAAACATAGATGTTGCTGTTACTAATATCAGAGATATTATAACAGGCTTGAAAAGAGAAATCAGAGAGGCAAATGGAACAAAACTTGCAAAACGAAATGGGATATTTATTCTATGGAGAGCGGAAGATTTTGAGAAATTAGAACAATTTGCGCAAGCGAATGGTTTTAATACAGCTGATAATGTTTTGAAGAATGGACTTGTAGAAGGGTTTCATTATATGGGAGTAGATCATTATGTATCTAATTCTCATACTTCAGGACATCTATTTGGTGGTGTTAAAAACTTATTTCACGTAGGTATTTGCAAAAGCACTTACGGAAAAGTTTACATTACTCAAGTTCCAGCTCAAAAAGAAAGCGGTTCAAACGAAGCTGGTCCAATGTCTGGTGTTTCAATACATCAAAGATTGGATTGGGAATTTAAGGCTTGGACAAATACAAAAGGGTTGTTATTTGATATTTTGGTAAATTAAGATAGTTTTTTCCCTTTACGCTTCACTAAAAGGAGCGTAAAGCTGAGTAAATTATTAAAATTAAAAATATGCACATCGCCGACATCAACATAGAAGCACGCAAATTAGTAGATGCAGATAGCACAAGCTATTCTGACGCTGATTTACTTAGGCGTGTGAATATTGCTTATGAAGAAATTATAAGCAAACTAATAGCACTCAATAAAAACTGGTCATTTGGTGACAGTAATTTCACCTCATTGCCAACAGGACTTTCTAATTTAACAGCAGGCACACGAGAATATCAATTTACAGCAGGGTGGCTTACTATTAATTCCGTTCAAATTTTAGATGATGAGGGCGTTTGGCATAAACTAAAACGAGTATCTTTAAAAGATATAGAACCAATTACAGAATATTGTAAAACAGACGGACAACCGACTGAGTATGCAGTTAGAGAAGATTTTCTTTTATTGTTTCCAACTCCTGCCTCCGCAGATGTTACTCTTGCTAACGGATTAAAACTTGATTGTCAAAGAACTGCTGATTTATTTACTTCCGCTCAAGTAACGACAGGAACAAAAACACCAGGATTTGCCTCTCCATTTCATATACTTTTAGCATATAAGGCGGCACTTCCCTACGCTATGGCATATAATCCTGCAAGGGTTAATTTTATTATGGCAGAAATAATAAGAATAGAAAAAGAATTATTAACTTTTTATGCAGGGAGAGAAAGGGACACTAAAACAATAATTAAAACAAAAGAAATTACTTTTAGATAATATGGATAATAGAATAATAATCAATAATTTTCAAAAAGGCGTTAATCCAAATCCATCAGCAGGATTTGAAGCTATTGTTAATTGTGATATCAATACTAATTTGGGGACTATATATCCAAATTTTACTCCATCAAAGGAAAGTGGGACCAATTTCACGGAGTTAGTCGTAGCAATGGCTGGAAATTATGCGTTGGATGAAAACGGAACTATTGCCACTTTTGATGGTGATGTAATCCCAGATAGACCGAGTAATTACGACAAGGGGTTAGCTTGGTGGAAGGGTTATTTATTCCATATAGGATATAGTCATATTAATACTTGGAAAGATGGTGTAGGTTGGGCTGATGATTGGGACGGCGACAGTAAAGAGGGGAGTAGTGTAGGTTTTTCTTATGTGGCTATGAACGACAAATTGTATATAGCAAGCGGAAGATTTTTATATAGCCTTGAGGAGGTGGCAGGAAAGACTTTTGACCCAACTGATAATACTACATTTACGGCAATAACAAAGGCTTTAGATTTACCAGACGGTTATGTGATAAAAGCAATATCAGAAGTAGGGGAATATTTAGCTATACTTGCAAACAAGGGAGCTAACGGGGCGTTGTTTTTATGGGATAAACACTCTGTGTCTTTTGATACTCCTATATTGTTTAATGAAAGGGGAAACCAAATAATAGCTTACAATGGTTTGCTTTATTTAAATATGGGATATCAATGTTCTTTTTACATTTCTAATGGAAGTAGTGTCGCTGGTCCATACAAATTTCCTTTATCATCTCTGGAAAATACAATTAACAACCTATTAGATTTTAACCTTACCTTTCGTCCAAATGCGATAGATATTATAAGAGATAAAATATTTTTTGGACTTGAGGCTGATAGTTATGATATGCCTCAAGGCATATATAGTTTTGACCCAAAAACAAAAATATTCCAATGTGAGAATATAATTTCCACCAAGACTGTAACCAGGGTTAAAATTGGGGTTATAAAAAAAATAGACACAAGTTCACCTTATTCTTATAGATATGGTTTTTCTGATGAAACTTCTGGTGCTAATGCTTTTGGAGTTGATAAGGTTGCCGCAACTGCTAGGGTTTCAAATTATAAGGCTTATTTTATAACTCAATTTTATAATGTTGGGACAAAATTACAGCCTAGAACATTTCAAAAAATACAGTTTAAATTTAGAAAACCAGCAAATGGAGGTGAGTATAATGTTAGAATAGCATGTAGAAAAGATAGAAAATATAATACTTGGACTACTATTAATACTACTGAACTTAATGATACTAATCTTATAGTAGATTATGAAATACCGTTCACAGTCACAGCTCCCAGTATTCAGTTTAAAGTTTCTTTTGATGGAAATAGCGATACGGTAGCTGAATTACAAGAAATAATAATAATATAATAATAATATGTCAGATTTTGAAAAAGATAATATAACTCACGCACATAATGGTGTCGGTTCGCCTAAAATAAATCCTCGTAATTTATTAGGTTTTCAGATATTTACTTCCGCACCAACACACGACGCAAAAGAGGGAACACTGGTATTAGCAAATGAAAGTGGAACTTATAAACTTTATGCCTACATAAACGGCGGATGGAGAGGTATAACCTTAACTTAAATAATAAATAAAACATATGGCAAAATATAAAAAAGGAACAATAGAATTAGATGAAAGTGTTGTTGGAGCAAAAACACCAGAGGATTGGGCGTCTCAAGGATTTACAAAAATGGCTGATACTCCTACACCACAAGGAGATAATAACGCTACTTTAACTTCTGCCGATAAAGCTCAAAAAACAATAGTAGGAATAGGTTCTGATGACGCTAATAAGCTTCTAAGTAAAGGCTGGACTGTTGGTGCAAAGGGAAGTTCTGTAATGGATTTGCCAAGTGCGTTTGACTATTCGCCCACCACAAAAAAAGACGATGCAATAACTTCCGATGTTTTAAAATCAGAGGGAGAAGAGATTACAATTCCGCAAATAGATAAAGCAGAGGACACAGGAGAGGCGACAATAGCAGGCGCGCAAGAGCAAATGAAGTCAATATCTGATTATATAAAAGAAGCTACACCGCCACAAGGAGAAAAGGCTGAAGAGGCTGGAACTTTAACAGGTGAAATAAGTAAACTTTTAGAGGAAACACAAGGGCAACAAGAAATGCTACAAGCGGAAGAAAAAGCAAGAGGTGTCAGCAGTATTGAAGAACAAATTAAAAACATTAACAACGAAATGTCAATTAAAATTGCTCAATATCAAAAATTACACGCCGATATACAAAGCAAACCAATATCAATGGCAAGTATAATTGGACAACAAGCACAAACAAGGGCAGTTATGCAGGCTGATATAGGCTTTTTGCAAGCAAGAGCGTCCGCCTTACAGAATAACTTAACCTTTGCTCAAGACCAAGCGGAAAAAGCTGTAGACGATAAATACACGCCTATTCTGGAAGAATTAAAGATTAAGCAAGACCAGTTAAATTTATTACAACCAGCTTTAAGTAAAGAGGAAAATCTTTATGCGACTGCCTTAAATAGACAATACGCTGATCAACAAGCAAAAATAGAAGAACAAAAAGAAACTGAAAAAGGTGTCAAAAAGATTGCTTTACAAATTTTAGCTAATACGGGAGATAATGCCCTTGCTAATCAAGTGGAGAATGCTCAAACTGTTATGGAGGCTATGCAAATTGGTGGACGATTGGCAACCGAAGAGGGCTGGGAATATGTTAATACACCAGCAAAACGCGACCAATTAATAGCACAAGGATATGAAACAATACAAGCAGGTGGTAGAACTTATGCCAGAAAAGGAGGAGGAGAAACTGTTCAAGCCTATGTCAATCAAATAAAATCAGGACGGATTAAACTAAACTCCGTGCCTGCTGATATTCGCAATCAAGTAGCCGTGGAATTAGGAGATAGTCCTATAAGTGGTGGAGAAAGTGGTGGCGGAACAACAGAAAAAAAAGTTGATAATAAAAAAACGATAGAAAATAATTTATTAACAGAAATAGGAGGAGATGGATTTTTAAGCCCTGATGATTATAATCTAGCAAAACAAGATTGGATACAAGCAGGATATGAACCTGATGACTTTGATAAAAAATTTAAAGGCAGAAGAAATCCTAATAATCCTTATTATAAAATAACAGGAAAAACCGCCTCAACTGATGAAAAAAAGATACAGGGATATATTGACGAGGGTTATTCATCTGAAGAAATTGCAGAAGCTGGATATGATAAAGATACAGTTAATAAATTATTTAACACAAAAAAAGAAGAAAAACGAAGTCTGTGGGATAAATTTTGGAATTAATATATGTCATATACAAGTATTTTTAAAACAAAAAAAGAAAGACCAGCTGAACAAACTGGTTATGTTTCTATTTTTGGAAAAGAGCAACAGCCCGAACCTAAGTCAAAAGTTTTTACATTTCCTGAACATTTAGGAGGTGGTCAATATTCTGATGTTAAAACAAAAAGAGGTTATGCTGGATTATCAACAAAAGAACAACAAGAAAGAGACCATATTTTCTCTGTTTTTGCTGGTGGGACTTCTAATATAGAAAATTTACAATATTTGCCGACAGATAAAAGAGGCAGGCAAGCTGGTAAAGTTAAAGTTGAGTTAGAGGCATATAATAAATACAAAAAAGGAGAAATAACAGTAGAACAAGCAAGGTTGATGATAGCAACAGAACAACAAAAGATTAAAGGACTAATTCCAAAACAAGGAACAAAAGCATATTTATGGGAGGGAGTAAAAGAAACTGCGTCTGATGTTGGAGGATTTTTTAAAAGAAAATTTTTAAAACCCCTGAAAGAAGAATATCAAGAAAGAAAAAACAAAACAAAAGAGGAAAAAGACAAAGAATATGCGACAAGGTCATTAGCAGGTTATGAGGGGAGAACAGCAAAAAAAGAAGAAATTGCAAAAATGGAAGCTGGAACTTCCGTGACTTCTTATAAGGATTTAGCAGAATTAACAGAAAAAACAGCAGAAGAACAAGAAACTATTTCAAAAGCGTTTGTTATTCCTGTTAGATACACAGCAGGAGAATTAGCTAAAGCGATGACTTCTTACAGTTTAGAAAAAGCAAATTCCGAAGCTGTTTATGAACAAAAAACAGATACTCAAAAATTATTTCTTGGGGAAGAGAAAATAAGAAGATTGACAAAGCAAGAAGATATGTATGGAATGATAGCAAGGGGTGTAGGTATTCCAGCGGCGGTTATTACTATGGCTGTTATGGAAAATCCATTTTTAGCGTCTATTGGGATACCAACTGCAATAAAAAATGTTATCAAAAAGAAAATGACCAAAGAGGCAGGAGAAATGGTTATTAAATTAGGAGCAAAAGAGTTATCTAAAATTGCTGATAATGCAATAAAGGAAAGTTTAAAAGTAGGAAAAATTACAAAGAAAGAGGCTATAAAAGCAACAACGGAAATGGCAAAAATGAAAAAACCAAAACCACCAATTAAAAAAATAAGCGAGATAAAACCAACAACAAAAGTTATTCCTGATAAACTAACAGAACAAGCAAAAAAATATAAAAGTGCGGAGGAATTTGTTGAAAAATATAAACAAAACAATATTGTACACAATGAAACAAAGTATGGAGGAAATTTAAAATACAAAGATGGTTCTTTGGCTTATTCATATGATGATGGAAATTTAGTTATAGACAACATTGAAGTAAAAATTCAAAAAAAAGGAACAGGAAATGCTCTTATGCAGGAGATAGAAAAAATAGCTCAAAAAAAAGGAAAAAAAGAGATAGAATTGAATGCTTATCCTCAAGACAAAACAATAACATCAGAAAATTTAATTAAATTTTATGATGATCTAGGATACGAGGTAAATGCAACAATGGATATGATGGGAGAAACTTCAGCAGATATGTCAAAATCTGTTTCTACAATGTCGGAACCAATAAGTAAAACCAAGTCCCAACTAAAAGATATCTGGAATAAAGAAAAAGCAGGTGAGATAAAACCAACAACAAGCAAGATTAAACCAACAATTAAAAAAGTCACGAGGGATCAATTACCCGTTGGAGAGGGTGTAGAAAAAATTAGTAGACTTGAAGCAAGGACAAGGGATATATTAAAAAAAGTGACACCAGAAGAGGTAGACGATTTAGGACTTGCAACCTATAAACAAGTAAATAATAAAGATAATATCGCAAAGGCAAGTGAATATGTAATTAAAAACACAGACGAGGCTATGGAAGTATTAAAGGGCAATGTTCAAGCACCAAAAGGAATATTAAACAATTCAATATATGTTGCTATGGATAATTTAGCTAAGGGAGATATTACTTTAGCCACGAAGTTAGCCTCATTAAAATCCACAAGATTTGGGCAAGAGATAAGTGTTTTAAGAGAATTAAATCCTAATTCTCCTGTTAGGAAGATAGAAGAAATAATTAAAATAAGAGAAAAAGCGATTACAAAAAAACTGAAAGGTAAATCAATTAAAAAAGTTAAAAAAGAAATAACAAAAGATATTAAAAAAATTATTAAAACGCCGAATAAAGATAGTTGGCAAAATTTTATAAAAAAAATTCAATGTTAAATTTATGAGTGAATTATTATTAACAGCATTATATCTTGGTATAAGCGGACTAGCAGTAGCCTCTATATATTATGGCTGTAAAGATTAAAAAATATGGCAACTTTTTGTTTAGTTAAAAAACACGCCGATGAGTTTTTAAAAAAAATAAAAAACGGCGAAATAAATCCTGAAAAACTTTCTAAAATGACAAGTAAAGAAAGAAGAGTTTTTTTTACAAAAATGTTTAACGAAGATGTGGCAAAAAATGTTAATGCTTTGTTTGAAAGTAAATTATTGCTTAAAAATCAAAAAGCAGGAATGATAACTTGGGCTAAAAGGGTAGGGGGTATTACACAAGACGCAAAACGAGATATTATTTCTAAAATTAATCGGCTTGAAAAAGTTTTAGACCCAAAAGCCGAACAGGATTTTTTAGAAGATTTGGCAGCTAAAAAAATGGGTATTGATGTTTCAGAGAAAGAGGCAAAAAACATTTTTGAATTTGCTAAAAATGTAGAAACAAAAGAAAAATTAATTAATGCCAGTAGCCCTATCGGAAGTAAAGAAAGATTGGAATATGGGACTGAAAGAGTAATGTTTTTAAAATATGTTGATGAATTGAAAAAAGAAGCAGGAAAGTTATCTTTTGTAGAATATTTTAAAAATCCGAAAGAAGTTGTTTATGATTTAGCTGGATTATCAAAATCACTTTTAGCCTCAATGGATAATAGTTTTTTTGGCAGACAAGGAATAAAAGTTTTATACAATAAGCCAACAATATGGGCTAAAAATTTTGCTAAATCTTGGAGTGATATTGGCAGAGAATTAATTAAAATAGATGCAACTGATTTGATTAAGGCAGATGTTTATTCAAGACCAAATGCTCTTAATGGAAAGTATAAAACAATGAAAGTAGATGTTGGAATATTAACAGAAGAAGCATTTCCGTCTTCATTACCTGAAAAAATACCTTTGCTTGGAAGATTATTTAAAGGAGCGGAAGCGGCTTTTAACGGGGGGGCAATGCGAATGAGAGCTGATTTGGCTGATAAATATATTAAGTTAGCAGAAAAAAATGGATTAGATATGCTTAATAAAGATGAGGCTGTTGGTGTGGGAAAATTAATTAATTCAATGACAGGTAGGGGGAGTATAGGCAAACTTGAAACAATAGGCAAAGAAGTTAATGCAACATTTTTTTCTATTAAATTTTTTAAATCAAACTTTGATACTTTGACCGCACATTTACTTGATAAAAAAATGGGAGCTTTTGAAAAAAAAGAAGCAAGAAAAAATCTTTTGAGAATTGTGGGAGGAGTAGCAGGAGTATTAACAACATCAGAATTATTACAGCCAGGGAGCACTGAACTTGACCCGCGAAGTGCAAATTTTGGTAAAATAAAAATTGGAAATACAAGATTTGATGTCACTGGCGGTATGGCTTCTTTAATATCAACAGCAAGCAGATTAACTCCAACTTTACATAATGGAGAATGGGGGTTTTGGACTAAAAGCAGTATTACAGGAAAATACACAAAATTAGGAACAGGTAAATATGGAGAACGAACAGCTTTAGATGTTATGGAGGCTTTTTGGGAAAATAAATTATCGCCATTAGCAGGAGTTTTAAGAGATGTTTGGAGAGGTAAGGATTTTCAAGGAAGACAACCGACAGTTAAAACATTATTAAAAGGAGCGACAACACCATTGCCGATACAAACATTTACAGAATTATTAAATGACCCTAAATCCGCTCCGCTTATTCCAGCTATGCTTTTTGAACAAATTGGCTTTGGTGTGCAAACTTACGGAAAACCGAAGAAGAAACTAAAGAAAATTAAATCAATCAAATAATTTGTCAAGACAATTTTAAATAAATATGCTATAATAAAATTATGAATAACAGAATACCACAAGAGAATAATACATTAAAACAATTTGATAAAACATTAAAGTTATTAATGCTTTTCTTATTGGATATTGACAAAAAAAATATAAAGAATATTAATAATTTATTTGAAGAACAAAAAAATAGTATTAGAAAAATAGTGGAAGGAGTGCAAAATATTCAAATGCCTAAAATAGAAATGCCTAAAATACCAGCACCCAATATAATAATAAAAGAACGAAAGATAAAACTCCCAAAGACAGAAATGCCTAAAATAGAAATGCCCAAAATAGAAATGACGGATTACACTTTACTTTTTGATGAACTTTTAAAAAGACTTGAAAAACCAAATGAACAAATAGCAGCAATTATGGACCAATTATCTAAATTACCGACTACGGAGCATTTTCAAACTTGGGAAAAAGAGCAAAAATCAAAATTTGATATTGACGGCAAAGGACGAATAAAAGTAGCTGTTGATAGGGTTGGTGGATCTGGAATGACTAAATTAATAATGAATACTTCGGGTAAAACTATCAGTCCAGCAACAGAAGAAAAACAAGACAATATTATAACTAAATTAGATGAAATAAGTTTTCCAACAGGCACAGGAACAAACAGCACAAGAACATTAACAGACGCAGACACATCCTATTCAGTTCCGACGACAACACCAACTAAAAATTATGTAATAGTATTATATAATGGCAGTGATACAGATATGTTCTGGGGTTATGAGAACAGCAATGCTAACGGAATATTATTACAGAGCGGAGATAAAATAGCGTTAGATTTAGGAGCAAGTCAACAAATCTATTGTTATTGCGGTTCAGCAGGCAAAGTTCTAACTTATAGTTTTAAAGAATTAGTATGAGTAAATTAATAACACAATTTCCATTATCTTACTGGTCAAAAGACGGTTCAATATTAAAGCCAAAATCAGGTGAGAGAGTTGACCTTTCAGAAATAAGAGCTAAAGATAATAATGGTTTAAAACTATACGAAGATAGCGGAGTGGGAATATTTATAGCGGATGGTGGTAATGTTTCCATGGAAAAAGATTTAATTGTAAATAGAAATATAAATGCAGGCGGAAAAATGAATGCACAAGCTTTAATATTTGACAGAGTTAGTGCTGGAAAAAAATGTGGTAATCTTGTAGCAGGAACTAATGGAGCTTTTTTTGGCTATGAAAATACAGGATATTTTGGAATATCTGCGATGAGTCAAAGCGATATTCTATCTGGTGGTGGTTCTTATTTCGCAAATGCAAAACTATTAATAACTTCATCTGGTAATATTGGAATAGGCACAACAACACCAGCAACTTCAGCCTTAATAGATTTAACCTCAACGACAGGGACATTACTTTTGCCCCGAATGACGACAGACCAAAGAGATGCTTTAACAGGTTTAGATGGGATGATAATTTATAATACTACAACTAACGCTTTTAATTTTTATGAAAACGGGGCGTGGGTAACTAAATAATTAAATATAAAAATATGGAAAAAATAATTAAAAAAATAGACACAGAACATATTGCTGTAATTGAAACAAGCGTTAATGAGCAATTAATAGCAAAGAAAACATTAGAAGCCCAAAAAACAGCTTTACAAGAACAGATATTAGCCATAGATGATTTATTAACTAATTTTAAATAATATGAAAATTGAATTATCAAAAGAGCAATTAAGCGCGTTAAATGCGATCATAAGCAATACACAAATACAAGGGAAAGACGCTGAATTTATTGTAGAATTAAAAAAGAGTTTGAATAAAATAGAGAAATAAAAAAGTTGCGATGTCCAGCCAATAATAGCATAATATAAATATATGGAAATAGAACAAAAAGATGTATTAAAAGTAGAACAATTGTTTTCATTAATAAATGGAAATAAACTTTTAACGCCAGAAGAGTTTTTAAACTCCTTTAAAAAAATATTAAAGATTGTTTTGGATGTGGAAAAAAAGCTTGTTAAACGGATGAATGAAACAATAGATACCTCTAAACAGGAGCAGGAAACACTAAAAAACGCTACAAGGCTTGATTTAAGCGACTTAACAGCTGAAGCAAAGCGAAAAGTAGATAAAGCATTAAAAGAACAGGAAAACAGCTTGAATTTTGTTAAAGATAAGGCAATGAGAATTAAAGATTTTACAAATGGTAAAGACGCTGATGAAACAAAAATTGTTGAAAAAGTTTTAAATAAAATAAAACTTCCAGAGCAAAAAGAAATAATTTTAGATAATGCAGAAAAGATAAGAGATAAGCTGGAATTATTAGATGAGAATGAGCGATTAGAAATAACAGCTATTAATGGATTACAAGAAAAATTAGATGAGTTGGCGGAAAGAAAATTAGGAAGCAGAGGCGGAGGCGGATTTTCTAAAATTCATTTTGAAATCCATCACATTGATAACGAATTAATTGGAACAGGGGATGGAACAACAACAGAATTTACTCTTGATCACGCACCAAATCCTATTGCTTCATTAAGAATTGTTGTAGGAAGTGGGGAGTTATTTCAAACTGACGACTGGACAATATCAGGACAAACAATAACATTTTTAACAGCTCCACCAAATGGGGCAAAAATAAGAGGTTCATATAGGATTTAAGAATAAAAATATGCAAATAAAAAAATTATTACTCTATGGAATTTTATTAACATTAATTCCATTTTCAGCCAAAGCTATACAGTTATCTATTGATGAATTAAGAGATTTATTTAGTGGACAAGAACAAGAATTAGGAGCAAGTTTAATTTATCCTTATATGGGTGGAACAGGGCAAGGGACAGTAGCAGCAGGAGATGTCGGCAAGTATTTAAAAGTTTCTGGCAATAGCCCTTTTACTTATTCTTTTGATACACCAGCAGGAGGCAGTGGCACTGGCGGTGGTTCATCAATTTGGTCAACAACCACCCCAATGACAATTTATTATAATCAAGAGGGTTATCCTCTTGTAATAGGTAATAATGCAACAAGTTCTGACGGCACTATTTTTGAAGTAGTTGGTAATAGTTATTTTGATGGAACATTAAAAGTAGGAGAATATACTTTCCCGTCTTCTGATGGAACGAATGGTTATACTTTAAAAACAAATGGAAGCGGAACATTAACTTGGCAAGAAGATACAGGTTCAATGACCGCTCTCCCAAACACTCAAATCTATGTAGGCAACGCAAGCAACGAAGCAACCGCTACTTCTGCGATTACTGTTTTAAGCACAGGCAATGTTGGCATAGGCACAACTAACCCACAAAGCAAGTTAGAGGTTGTAGGAAATGACAGAGTAATAACTCTCGTTGCAGATTTAGCAACCTCAGCTACTACAGGTCGTGCATTTAATATTTTTGCATCAGGTGAAAGCTCTTGGAGAACTGTATTTTACTCTGATGGAAAAATTGGAATTGGTCCAGGAAATGCTACCAGAGATATTTTTCTGTCAAGAAGTGCAGCTAACACTTTCAAAATAGCAGGAAGTTTTGATGGGGCTACAGATGGGAATTTAATAATAACAGGCAACGTCGGCATCGGCACAACTAACCCAGCATACGAATTAGATGTAAACGGCGATTTAAGCATAACAGGTTCATACTATGGAATAAAAGATGAAATGGTTAAGATGAATATAATAGCAGGGGCAACTTACACAAACACAGAGGATTGGTGGAATGTCACACAATCAGCAGGTAAAATAAATTCAGGAGGAGAATTATCGGATAATGGAGATGGGACAATTACAATTTTAGCTGGTTATGGAATAATTAAAACAACTAATAGTTCAATCGGTAATAATGTTAGTATTGATATGCCAGAAAATTCAAGCTTAGGGATTTCTCAAGATGAAATTAATTATGTTTATGCTGATTATAATGGAGGAAGTCCAATTTTCGCTACAACAACTTCAAGAGCAAGTATAAATGGAAGAACTAAGGTAGCTATAGGTATGGCTTATAATGACGGAACTAAAATACATACATTATCTGGTGGCGCGCAAATTCAAGATTTAGCTTTTAGAACACATAGAAGAGCAGAAGAATTATATAGCTTTGCAAGAGCAAGTGGATTAATTACATCAGAAATAGGAGCAAGAGGACTAACAATGACTTCTGGTGTATTTTATCGCGGGAATACAAGATTTACTTCTACGGCTTCATCTTCTATTACTTTTACTACTTGGTATAATGACGGTGCTTGGCAAAAAACAACAGGACAAACAACAATAAGTAATACTCAGTATAATGATTATGGAACAGGACTTGCGACAATAGCACCAAATAAATATGGAGTTTATTATATTTATAGAGATTTTGACGGAGATTTTTATTTAGTTTATGGGATAGGAAGTTATACATTAGCAGAAGCAAAAGCTCTTGGTTCTCCTGATAACTTACCAGATTTAGTTAGTTCTTTTTCAATGTTATTAGCAAAAGTTATTGTTGAAAAAGATGATACAAATTTTACAGAAATTCAAATACCGTGGGATATTCAATTTAGTGGACAAACAACAACAAGTTATGATGATTTAAGTGATTTGCCTGATCTGACTGTTTATGCTGAATTAGCTCAAAATGATACTATTACAGGAAACTGGGTTAATACAATAAATCCTTGGGCAAATGATGAGGTAAGTGATGATTTAACAGTAAATGGATATATGCAAGATACAGATATTGACACATTTGCAAAATTACAATCTTGGGCAGTAGGATATACTGACAATGACACAACATATACGGCAGGCACAGGCTTAACACTTACAACAGGAACATTTAGTGTTGATACTTCGCAAAACATTACTACGCTCTCAAATCTAACGGATAATGGCTTTGTAAAGACATCAGGAGGGACAGGAGCATTAAGTATAGATACTTCAACATATTTAACAACAGTAGATATTTCAGCAAATACTAATTTAGCAGTAACAGCACCAGTAGTTCTTACAGATGACACATTAAGTGTTAGTGCCTCATCTGATACGGCAAGCGGAATTGTAGAGCTTGCAACAACAGCAGAAACAACAACAGGCACAGACACAGATAGAACATTAACTCCAGACGGATTAGCAGGTTCATCTATATTCGGTAGAAAAACAATTGAATTAATACCGATAGCTTTTGACGCAGACACAGAAACAGCAGACGGAATATTCTACTTTCATATTCCAGCGAGTTTAAATGGTATGAATTTAGTAAGTGTTCACGGATTAGTTGTTACAGCTGGAACAACAGGCACAACAGACTGGCAATTATATAATCTAACAGATAGTCAAGATATGTTAAGCACAAAATTAACTATTGATACAACAGAAACAGGAAGTAATACTGCGGCGACACCAGCAGTAATAAATACAAGTTATGATGATGTTGCTACTAATGATGTAATAAGATTAGATTGTGATGCAATTTCAACAACCGCAGCGAAAGGGACAATAATTTCACTTTCATTTCAGTTGCCTTAATAATTAAATTTATAATATGAAAAATAAAAAACCTTTTTGCCCCTATGCTGAAGAATGTCAGTATTATAAAAAAAATAGTTTTACTTGTAATGAGGAGTGTGATTTAAGTTCTTGCGGAAAATATAATGAATTTTGTGATGAAAAAGATAATTTTAAGCAGATAGGTTTTTTTAGTCAATTTAAAAAATGGATAGTAGGTTTATTTATAGGAAGTGCTGTTTTAGCAGGGGGACTAACTATGTTACCAGAACAATCAATAGATACAAATTTAGGAACAACTTCAACAACGGAGAAGGTTAAAAATGTAGGGATAGAAAAAGTATTAAAAGATAAAACACAAAAAGAAAAAGCAAAGATTAAATCAAAAGAACTTACTAAGGTTAAAATTGATAAGTTTATAAAAGATGATTTAAGGATTAAGATTATAGGAGATATAAAAGAGATAGAAGTTAATGGACAACACGGAATAGAATTATTTGCAAAAGCGTGGAAAAATGGTAAACAATTAGGATTTGGCAAAGACGGCACAGTTGAAATTGAAAGATTTAGAATATTTAATCCGCCTGTTTTAGTTGATGATGTTGATGGAGAAATAATTAGAGAATGGGAAGAGGAAGATTTAGAAACAAAAGAGAAAACAAAGAAACAAAGAAAATTAAAATATGACCCAGGGGAAGCTATCAAACAAGATTTAATTCATACGATAGGATTAGTTGGCAAAAATGGAAAGAATATTGCAAAAGGAAAAATCGGAAATACTACTTCTACTTTTTATTCAAGTGCTGGCGATGGACGAGTGCAAAGTGTTAGTGGCAATTGGAATACAGCACACGACGGAACAACAGGTAGTGCAGCGACAGCAGGGTCTTCTTGGTTTGGTGTTCTTAGTTATTCAGATGGAAATTATTATATATCAAGGGCATTTTTTCCATTTGATACATCAGCAATAGATGACGGCGACACAATAAATAGTGCTAATTTTAGTTTTTATTCAAGCGGAGAATTAAATGATGATGAGAATGATGGTGATGACTGGATTTCTGTAATTCAAACAGATCAACCATCTGATACTTCATTAACAACGGCTGATTATAATAATTGTGGAGCTATAGATAATCCAGATGAAGCAGTAGATAGTAGCGAGAGATTAGATTTAACAAGTGCAAGCTCAGAAACTCGTTTTGATTTTGATTTTAATACAACAGGAAAAAATTGGATTAATAAAACAGGATATACAAAATTAGGGATGAGAGAAGGACACGATATAATAGACAGTGCTGTTACTACTGGAGGAGCAACAAAAAAAAGTAATATTGGATTTTATGGTTCAGACGAAACAGGAACATCAAAAGACCCTAAATTAGTAGTAGAACATTCAGAGGTGGCGGCAACTTTTATCCCACAAATATTAATTTATTAAATATAAAAAACTATGGAAATATTAATCGGTGTTATCTCAACTGGAATAGTTGAAATAATAAAAATTTTAAGTAAAAAGTTTGGCAAAGAAATGTCAACAAAAATAGTTCACGGCACAGTTGCTGTAATAGTCTTAATTGGAGCTTATCTAATGTCAGAGAATATTTTGACAATGGAAATGGTAAAGCATTATGTAGGCATATTCACAACTGCTTATACATTTTATAGAATGGTGATTCGTCCAGTAAAAAATAGTTTAAATATATAATTAATTAAATATAAAAATTATGGAAAACAAATCATTTAAAGAAGAGCTTGATGATTTTCGCAAAGAGTTAAAAGACATTGCGAAAAGAATTAAAGCAACAAAAGAAAACAAAGCGAAAGACGAAGTTGATGGAATAGAAGATAGAGGAGAAGAGTTAGCTAATTTAACTCTTGCTTATCGTCATTTAGAAGATGCGAGTATGAGAATAGGCAAAACATTACAAGCATTAGCTGGTGGCGAAAGTGTCTATGATAATAATGCAGTAGGCACACCAGAAAAATAATTATCAGACCATTCTGCTTTTATGAGCAGTTTGGCTTGTTAAGTAAATATAAAAATATGTGTATATTATGTAAACTCGGTTTTCACAAATGGATAATGACAAAAAAATATATGGTTTTTAAATGCGAAAGATGTGGAACAGAGAAAAAAGAATATTACATTTAAAGGAAAATTATGAGTAAATATCATAAAGATTTAAACAAAGAGCAAATTAAATTAATGGAAAAATTAGCTGATATAGAACATCAGAGATGGTCAAGTTGGCAGGAGTATTTTCATAGCAAATGTTTTAAGCATCGAATTTCTTGTTATAATCACAAGACAAAACAAGACGATGCTATTAAGACTGGTAATATGGTAATTCCACGAGAGGCTTGGGAAAGAGCGGAGCGACAGATCAAAACAGATTATAAAGATTTATCTGAACAAGAAAAAGATAGTGACAGAGAACAAGTTTTAAGATATTTTCATTTAATAAATTAAACATATGTCAGAAATATTAGGAATTATACAATTAATCGTTTGGGTAATAACAATCGTCGGGTTTTATTATAAAATGCGAAACGATATTAATTTATCAAATCAAAAAGCTAAAACAGACAATGAAAATACTTTGTTACAAATCAAATTAGCGAATGAAAGAATTGATAAAATAGAGGCGGAAAGCAAAGTAAGGTGGGTCAATCACGATAATGCTCAAAAGGAACATAATCAAAAACTAACAAAGATAGTTGTTGACATTGGTAAAATCTGCACTGATATGGAGTGGGTCAAAAATAAATTAAATAAATAATTAAAATAAGTTTGTTCTTTTTAACAATAATAAAACAAGGAGGCACAAATGCAAAAGAAAAGATTGCTTGGATTTTGTCCAAAGTGTATGCAAATTCATTCTTTGCAAAAACACCATTGTTTTCCTAAACGCTTCTTTAAGCGAAACAACACTACTCAAGTCCTTTATCTCTGCGATAATTGCCACAAAAAAATTGAATATATTCTACCCCAATACAGAAAACTAACAAAAGAAGAATATTTAGATATTCATACAAAGTGGCTACAAGGCAAAGAAGTAATCGTATATCCAATTAAAGAAAAAAAGTTTGAGAAGTTTTGGAAAAACTATGGTCGTAAACAATTTCTAACAGAGGGGGTAAGATGAATGACAGGAGGTTATTCAAAAAATGGTTGAATGAAATTACAAAAGAAATTATAAAAACAAAAAGAAAAAACAAACGATCATTCACTGAAAGGAGAAAATTATGCAACTTTGCATCTCCTGTAAATGGAAACTCTGGTGTATCACAGTTTGGCGATACAGAAAATATGGTTATATAATTAACTCTAAAGACTTGCCAAAGATTTGCGATAATTGGCAAAAGGAGATGAAAATGGATTTTTTCAGAATAACAAGCTCGTCTGATGATTGCATCATTGAGTGGTCCTCCGACTCTTGCGGAAAAAATGTAAGAGTTAAAAGAAAAGAAAAAGACAAGTGGTTATATGGAAGCACAAACAAGGCAAAATTCGCCGAAACAACTGGCAGAAATTTACTCTTCCTAAGAGAAGAGAACCTTGATTTCGATGGTGTCGGTGTCGCATAAATAACAAACAAGAGCTATAGAAAATTATAGCTCTTACAAATAAATTAATAATTAATATA
>Ga0190313_1000349_pt1 | contig 28192 bp, 23 predicted proteins | sample 4870071011_MG_FD_169989 | JGI IMG/M metagenome (GOLD analysis project Ga0190313, IMG submission 169989) | Hydrothermal vent sediment bacterial communities from Southern Trench, Guaymas Basin, Mexico - 4870-07-10-11_MG | ecosystem: Environmental > Aquatic > Marine > Hydrothermal vents > Sediment ... | reverse complement strand
TGTGGTCATTTGGGAAAAAGAATTGTTAATTTCTTGATAAAAATGAAGATTCCTTTCGTTTTGATTGTTCGTCCTGAAGATAAGATAGAAAATGAGGTTGTGATTGCACTACTGAAGAAAGGATTTCCTATTATCTTTGGAGATGCCATGGTTGCGGAGACTTTGGAAAAAGCTAATATTAAAAACGCTTGTGCAATAATTATTGCAATAAACAATGATATGATAAATCCTATTATAGCACAAAAAGCGAAAAAGTTAAATCCAAAAATACGAACAGTTGTCCGAATATTTGATGATTCGCTCGCAGAAGTACTAAGGAAAAGTCCTTACATAGACGAGGTAATTAGTACTACAGATACTGCATACAGATTTTTTGTTTTTGGTGCATGCTTTGATGTTGCACCAGAAGAACGTTTAATAACTTTTAATGTAAACAAAAAATTAGCTGGAGTAAAGATAGATAATCTTGAGAAACTAGGAATTGAAATTGTCGCATTAAAACGAAATGGAAAATGGATTAAGCCAAAATCTGAGACGACACTTAAGCATGGGGATAAGATCGTTGTAGTTGGAGATATCGAATCTCTCTCAAATTTTATGAAGAAATTCTTGATGTCTTAGGTTTTGAGAGAAATCATTATCTAAGTATTATTCAAGTAAATTAAGTTCTCTGAAGAATTGCCTAATGAATTCCAGAATTACCTTAACACGTTTTAAGGCTAACTTCCTTCCAGTCTCTGTATTCATTAATTTGGGCAATTTCAGAATTTTCTCAAAGAAATGCCCTAAACTTTCTCCTTTAGTTGGATCCTCAGGATTATAAAGTTGTCTTTTCAGATGCCCACCATAAGCAAAAACTCTTGCAATACCTATTGCTCCCAACGCATCTAACTTATCCGCATCCTGGAGTATTGCTGATTCAAAGGATGATGGTTTCAATTTTGCTGAATAACTGTGTTCATTAATAATTCTCGCAATGTCATCGGCTATATCATCAAAGTTTCTGTTTTTAAGAAATTCCCTAGTAAATTCCGCTGAATGAAAAGCATGATTTTCCTTGCCTCGCATTATATCATGAAATAAAGCGGAAAATACGATTTTTCTAAAATCACCTTTTCTCTCGTGCCACCATATGTAGATAGCAAGCTCAAATACTCTAAAACTGTGTTCAAGCTCATGACCCGGTATATTAGGATAAGAAATCTCCCTCAATGCTTCAGATAACAATAAACCCGCTTGCATAATAATATCTTTCTCAATTTTTCGTAATTTAACACCAACTCTCTCCAATTTGATAATTGAATTTCGGAGACGTTTAATAATAAAATCTCTCATTATCTTCCCTGTTAAGAAAACATTATTTTAAATCATAGTAAATGCAAATCCAAATCAAAAGCTAGAAATACAATTGCCAATAAAGGATAAATCATTGCGAAAACTAATAATCCCCTTAAGTCCGATTTGGATATGGATAAGGAGTACTAATTTCAATATTTAATTAAACCGAGAATATTCTTATGAGTTAGAACATCAAAATAGTGAAAATGTCTTTATAGCATATCTGGAAGTTTTGGATGGATCAACTTTAATCCAAATTCCTCAAGAGGTTTAAAGTCGGATTCATTAAATGTCCAAAGCGGGAGATTATGCTCAATGCACAGAACTCCAATGAACAAATCCCTATCATCAATTCTAATTCCACATAATCTTAGCGTATTCCATACATCACAGAGAATTTCAACCGTACGATTTGAAGGCCACAGCACATTGAATATCTTCTCAAGTTTCTTCTTCATACTCCTTATTTCTTCATCAGATTTCCCTAGCGCCTTTAATCCCCTTAAGAATTCATACAAAGATACCCATGTTATATGCATAGTGTAGAAAAGAGGAAGTTTATCAAGAATCCTTCTTTTTCTGAGAAAAATTATGACATTTGTGTCAATTACAAATTCGCTTTCCTCGTCCACTTCAGTTTCACCTCTTCAAGTATTTTTTCCATTTTTATTGCATCCTCCTCGGTAAACATACGATTTAGTTCCATTGCAGCCAAAAGTTTATCAAGCATCTTTGCTTTTTTAAGAAGTTCACGCAGGAAGGTATCCCACGTCATTCCCTTTTTTTCTTTCTCAAGAAGTTTCTTTGTTTGCAGGGAGATTGTTATTGTAGTTTTTTCAAGCATTGATATCTCCAAGAATAATTATAGCATTATGAAATTATAAAATTATGTTCATTGTATCCTATTAGAGCACGTTTTGTGCATTTTACTGAATTATTAATCCTAATCTTCGAGACTCTCTTTCTAACAGTAGTAGTCATCTTTACTAACCAACCCATTGAAACAACTCTCAAGCTTGATTGATCTAAAATTGGGTATAAGACGATGAATGCTTTCTTCCTGTAATTCTCCGTTATAGGACAATTACTAATGAGACAACTAATTAAACATAAAATTCTGGAAAGATTGCTTATGATGAGATTGTATCTTTCAATAATAAATTCCTCTTTTGGTCATTTTGGATATGTAAACCTTTACTATGTTTTAATGTGGAATTATTATGTATATTTAGTTTTAGAAATTTGGGGATTAAAGCGTGAAAAAAACTCTGATAATATTATATGCAATGATGCTATTCGTAGTCTTAACATGGACAATAATTGGTATTATGTTGCCAAAGAGAGTATCAATAAGAATTGCTGGATCTACTACGGTATATCCATTGTCCCTTAAATGGGCAGAAATTTACATGCAAATACATCCTAACATAAGTGTTGAAGTAACTGCTGGAGGAAGTGGTTACGGAATAGATGCTGCTGCTCGAGGAATCATCGATATAGGTGCGTCTAGCCATCCAATGACGCCAGAACAAAGAGAAAGATATCCAATGCTCAGAGAAATTCCCGTAGCTCTCGATGGTGTGGCAATAGTCTTAAACAAGAAAGTTAACAAAACGTTTAAGTTAACTTTAGACATGGCTGTCACAATATTCAGTGGAAGAGTAAGAACTTGGGAAGAACTTGAAGAATTGTTTAATGTCACTATAGACGCAACGGGAGATATTCATGTTTATGTTAGAGCCGAAGCAAGTGGAACAACAGAGATGCTCACACTTTGGCTTAGTTCATCAAGTGATTGGCCATATGGTTATGGTGAAGTAATTAATTGGCCAAATTGGTTTATACGCGTTGAAGGAAACTATGGGATTGCAAGTCATGTGAAAAATGATCCAAATGGTATAGGTTATGTTGGTTTAGCATATGTAACAGATGAATTTCTTGTTGCTGCAGTACAGAATCCTTCAACTGGAGAATTCGTTCTTCCCACAATCGACACAGTGAAACGTGCATGTTATAACGTAACAGATCCTAGCGAGTCTATAATAAATCGGAACATAAGTGGCGCTTACCCAATAGCAAGAATGTTGTATTATATCATTAATATTGAATATATTAGAGAAAAAACTCATGTGCTCAAATTTTTACTATGGGTTCTAACAGATGCTCAAGTATACGTTAAAGACGTAGGTTATGCAGACATAAGCAACACGACTGTTCAGGAGATATCATTGGAAATAATTCTAGAACTTATGAAATAGATTTCCAAGAACATGAAACAATACTTATTTATTTAACCATACGTTCTCTTGCTTCTCTAACTTTCTCAGACCATTTTCTCGCAAGCAGATCACGAACCGGCTTGTAAACTTTCTCATAAAACTGTCTCTGAGATAATAATACTTCTTTACTAAATTGACTCACATATTCTACTGCTTCCTTCCAAATTTCGTCAAATATTGGCGAAAATCTTGATTCAATTTGTCTCCTAAAATCTTCCTCTGTTTGTGGTTTATTTCCAATAATAAAATACGTTTTACCACCAATTTCAGTAACATATGCACCCTCATCTCCGAGGAAAAACATGTTCTCTTCTTTCTTTATAGGTTCTTTTTTCAGTTCTTCTCTTGAAACTCTACGACGGGAAATCCGTGTTACTGCTTTTCTTCCTCTGAAATATCCTTTTTTAGCAGCCGCATAGAAGATTGCCCTATTTAATCCCCAACTCTTTGCTAGCGTTAATGGTAGTCCGAGAACATAAGCTCGAGCGGCTTGAAGTACTGCCATAACTTGAAAACGTCCGATAGACAAAATAGGCACCCTAAAGCAGATATAGTATCAAATTATTCAAGAAGATTTTTCATAGAAATATAATGTTCTTTAAATTAAATAACACTAAAAATAAAAAATCATAAGTCTTTTTCTAGTTTTTGGATATAAAGTAAAAAGTCAATGTTGTTTTTCCCGAAATATTAGTTGCATTAAGAATATATCAAAAATTTTTGTAAAATTATAATTATTATTTATTTTGGGGATATGCATGTCTCAACCACCAGTACCAACAAAGAAGTTTATGTGCTTCAAATGTGGAAAAATCATAGAAGTCCCGTATGGTGTACCCGGAAAACCAGCTAAATGCCCATATTGTGGTGCACCAGCAATTTATATTCATCGTCTTGACAAACCAGGATGGGGAGGTAGGTGGGGTGGAACTTGGACCCAACAGAATATTCCAAATATCACTGCTCAAAATCAGCAAAATGTTCAAAGACAAAATACCCAAACAACTACTCCGCAATTTCCAACCTGGCAATACTGGTGGGGCCCACCCTGGTGTGGAAGAGGTTGGGGAAGAGGACGTAGAGGAAGAGGACGCTGGCGTTGGTGGTAGAATTCTTGTGAATTATGATAAAAAGTGTAAAGAAAATTAAGTTTTGCTTTTTTGGAAAACAATTACTTTGAATATTTTTTGCTAATTAGAATGTAGAAAGGTAGTGTAAGTAAAACAATTGAAATTATTGGGATTATTCCAGCTGGATATCCTATTAAGCGGTTATTCGTGAGAATTATAAATGAGCCAAATCCTAGATAAGCATTAACTGCTCCGTGCGCAAGTGAAGGCATTAGTACACTTTTTCCTTCTAATCTGAGCCATACTAGGAATATTCCGAAGGCTATTGTAAAAATTAGGAAAAGAAACGCTCCTGCTATTCTAATTTCGATAGATGGAATTTCTTCTCCTGGAATTCTGTAATTGTATCCAATTGCAAAGATCAAGGGCCAATGCCAGATTCCCCAGAGTATTCCAGTGATTATTAGTGCTTTATTCATATCTGTTTCCTCTAATAGTCTTTGAAATAGGAATCCTCTCCAGCCAGATTCTTCTCCGAATGCAAAAATCATATTAAATAGTGGTGCGATTATTAATTGAGCTATCTGAGCATATAATAGTACTTCAAATGGAATGTTATATTCTTCTGAAACTTTTTTCAATTGTGAAAAGAAAGCTTGCATTGATAAGTCAATTTTAAAGAAAGGTGCTGAAATTAATATTGATACGAAGAGAACCATGAATGGATAGGCTAGTGCTAGTACTATTAATTTTGGTGAGATAATTCCTATTTTGATTCCGAAATCACTTAACTTTCGTTTTGTGATAAGCTTGTTTGCCATTATTACGCCAACTAATGGAGCAAACATTACAAATGGGGCAATTAAGTTTGCTAATAGTGGAGAATAGAAAATTAACAATGTAAAAAGACACATTAAGATCAGCGATATTGCATAAAAGACAATGATGTCAGCATAACGCGTCAACATGAGCACCCTAGAAAAAAACTCTAATTTAATACCTGCTTTTAAACGAATTTCATTAGAAATACTATTATAAGGTTTTGCAGTGAAAAATTCGTGTAAAATAGATGAAAAATCTTTTATTCTACAATCAATGTTTCTCGTATTGGCATTCTGACTATTTTTACTGCTGGTATTACTGATGCTATTGTTAAAACTGATGCTAATATTATGGTGAAGAATATTAGAGATACCCAATCAAGAATTAATGGTATTTCTATTCCAATCATCTTAAACATCAAGAACATTGCTTGTGCGTCAAATGGATAACTAATTGCTATTGCTATGAATGTTGGTATAGTTAGTACTAGTGCTTGAAGAATAAATATTCCAAGAAGTTGTCGTCTTGTAAGACCGTAGGCTCTCAATGTTCCTAATTCTAATCTCCAGATTGATATGTTTCTCATTTGTACAATGAACATCATGATCATAGCAATTAATGCTATGATGTATCCAATCAAATAATAGAATACTGAATATGCAAATGAAATTTTCTTTCCCTCCTCGTACCAATCTTCAAGTGTAAAACCACTGACTAGATTTTTCCCTAATGTATTTCTAATTTCTTCAAGAACTTGCTTAGGAGAGTATCCCTCCTTTACCTTAACTAACATTGCGAAGAGGCAAAATCGATACATATATGGAAAGTATTTCTTGGCGAAATCCTTATCAACAAATACCGAACATCCTAGTGATACTGGGCCTGCGTAAAACCATGAGATTGATATGTAACTCTTCAATACTACATCAATCGTTATATTTACATTTTTCTTAACTTCTGTCATTAGTCCAATTTGCTTCTTATATAAGTTAGTACCAAGTATTCTCCTAAGCTCTCTTGAGAAAGTAATTGTCGTATAAACAACAGCGCTTGTGTTTGATAATTGATCCCAGGAACCATTTAGTACCTCGGACCTCAAGAAATATCTTAATTTCTTCAGTTCTACAACTGCAATAGATATCGATATGTTTTTACCATATAAAGGAACATAACCAAGCCAACCTACTGAAAGTATATCCTCAACTCCTCGTACTTTCATTATATCTTCCTCAACAGTCCATGGTACTGGTGTGCTGAATGTGATCACAAGTTGGAAATTCATTTCTTCAAATGCAATCTTCTTTCCAGCTTCATCATATCCTATACCAATGGTGTTCGTTATTATGAGCCAGTTTAATGCCATTCCAAGAATAATACATATTACTATTGACATTCCAATTCTACGCTTGGAAAATACAACAGCTAATCTGCCAGCAATTCCTGCAATTTTCTCAAACATAAGTCCCAAGGGTTTTTCAAAATAATAGAGAAATAATGCAGATAGTAATATTAGAAGCCCAGTTATTCGCGCCCACCAGAGTTGAGGTGCTAACTGTTTTACGAAAATTGTGATTATTCCGAGAATTAAGAATATTATTCCTTGAATAATAAGTCCTTTTCCTATTTTAATTTCTCTTATACTAGTAAGAACACGCATCACTTCAGCAGGTTTTATTTTAGCAACTATTGCGGACATTAGCAATGTTGAAAATATTGGAACAATTATCCCAATGAGAATGCTTGAGACGAAGTCTTTTGCAGTGACGATAATTGGTATGGGAATCGCAAGCATTAGTACTCTTTGATACAGTGAATTAAATAAAAATACGAAGACGAATGATAATCCAATTCCTACGATTACTCCAATGATGGCTAATAACATTATCTCTACGATCAATGATAGTATTAGACTAGCGTTTGACAAACCAAGCACTTTTAAAGTTCCTATTTCTGTTCGTCTTTCCTCGATATTAAGATAGCATATGATTACTAGTAGAATTATAGCAAATGCAATTATAAATGCCGTATCACTAAGAAAACTTTGTTCAAATCCCCTCACATACTGTATATCAGGATAATAAACGTTCAATGATGGATACATTTTCTTTATTTTATCACCAATTTCAACAATATTATATCCTGGTTTGACTTTAACATAAATCTGAGATACAATATTTGAAATAGAGAATAATTTGTATACGTAATCAAGTGATAAATAAACTTCGATTCTTGGATAATCCCACATCCATTTCTTTTCCCATTGCAAGATTCCAGATACACTTAATGTAGTTAACTTGAAATAATTCTTAAAATACATAAACGCAGTAAGATTATCGCTAATATTTACTTTCAATTCGTCTGCTATTGGTGAAGTAATAATGCAGACACCATTCTTATTTAGCTCGAATCTCATGTCTCCTAGAACTTTCTCTGCATAAAAACCATTAATATTTACGCAAATAAACGTTGTTAATAATGATTTATTTCCAAACATGATTGCTCCATAGAAATTCAGAACATAATCAACCGCTTCCACACCCCCTATGTTTAAAATTTCATTAGCCACATCTATAGACAAATATCCAGTAGCATTAAAAACAGAAATATCTGCTTCGCCCATATATCCAGAGATTACATGAAGTACAGCGTATTCTGCGCTTCTTGTAGAGATGGAAAAACCAGCGATCGTGCTTACGATTAATGCAATTATGAGTATGGTTGATAATGATCTTGCTTTTCTTCTAAGCAAGTTCTTTCTGATGTAGCACCAGAGCATTATGAAATCACCTCTTCCTTGACGATGATTCCATCCTTTAGATGGAAAATTCTATGACATTTCTTCGCAACATTCTCAATATCATGTGTAGCAATAATAACAGTTGTTCCCTCCTCACTAGCACATTTCTTCAGAAGATTCACGATAATTTCTGTATTTTTTGTATCAAGTTCTCCTGTTGGCTCATCTGCGAGGATTATTGATGGTGAATTAGCAAGAGCACGAGCAATTGCAACTCTTTGTTGCTCTCCGCCACTTAATTCTGAAGGCCTGTGATTCGCTCTATGTTCTAATCCAACAAGTCTCAACAGTTCCATCACTCTTTTACGTCGTTGTTCTCGAGGAATTCCCGTAATTATCATTGGTATCTCTACATTTTCGAATGCAGTCAGAACTGGAATTAAGTTAAATGTCTGGAATATAAATCCTATCTTTTTCCTACGAATCTCGATCAACTTTCTCTCAGACAACCTCGTTACATCAATTCCATCTATAATAATTTGGCCCTCATCTGGCCTATCAATGGTTCCTATACAATTAAGCAACGTTGTTTTGCCAGAACCAGAAGGACCTACAATTGCCACTACTTCTGTTCTCTTTACTTTTAAATTCACACCACGTAAAGCAGGAATAATTACTTTACCCATTTTATAGCTTTTATGCACATTAATACATTCTACCACATAATCCAAGATATTTCACCATTTTATTACTATTGATATTTAAGCGATTATTGTTTCTCTTAAGATAAGAGAAATCCAATTGCAATCTAGTTTCAAAAACCACAAATCCGTTCTTTTTACTTGACTTGAATATCACCAGTAGAATTTTGATTATAGTTATCCTGAAATAGATAAGGATTTCACTTGCCTGAATATCAATAATTTGAAACCATCATGCCACATTTCTCTTATGACTACTAATAACATCATGAAATTGTTTGAAGATTTTATAAGGAATGTAAAAAATTAAAAGGAAAGTAATTTCTCAAAATTTCGAGCGAAGAATTGAAAGAGAGACCTACTTTTGCAAGAATCTGATAACCTCGCCTTTAATTGGCTTTAAATCTTCACTTGTCATAACGGGTAGTGCGAGAATATCTGAATATCTCTTTTCTAAAATGTCGTGGAATTTACTGATATTCTTTATCAAACGAGGACGTACCTTCTTTGCTAATATCCAAATTCTTGTGAACTTTCCTTGTCTTAGGATTATGGATACACTATCTTTCATTACCATGAGGTTTCTTGGTCCAACGAGTTCTGAGGTAATCATATGAACTCCACTAAATGCTGATGAAAACATTTCTGCAGGCTTCTCTTTTTCGAAATCTTCAGGTACTGCAAACATGTGTGTGCCACCGATATTTGATAATCCTATAGCGATGATGTCTTTCTTCCAATCTCGGAAATAACCATAGCTCCATGCTCTAATGATTCCAAATAAGCCGAATATTAGCGCTATTATGATAAAGTTATTAGTGGCTGGTAAGGGATCATATTTATCTGGGAAAAAGTCTCTATCGGTATCTGATAACAATGGATTCGATCCCATGAGTATTTCATCTCCATCTCTAATTCCATCTCCATCACTATCTCCATTCATCGGATTTGTTCCAATACTTACCTCAAAGCCGTCGCTTAACCCATCACCATCAGTATCACTTACCAACGGATCCGTGCCATATTTAATTTCTTCAGAATCAATCATTCCATCTCCATCGGTATCTGGCAACTTTGGATTTGTATGGTATTCATATATTTCATCATAATCGCTTAATCCATCACCATCAGTATCGTTATTGCTCGGGTTAGTACTGAAAAGATACACTTCCACATAATCAGTTAATCCATCGTGGTCAGTATCATTGTCAGAAACATTACAGCCAAAAAGAATTTCTTCTCCGTCTTTTAATCCATCGTCATCAGTATCTGGGCTTGTGGGATTAGAACCTAATGCAATTTCATAAGTATCATTCAAACCATCTAAATCCGTATCAATGCTACGTGGATTTGTATTATAGATATATACTTCATCACCATCACTTATTCCATCATTATCTGTATCACTATCATTCGCAAATGTTTTCCAAATCTTTACCTCTTCAAAATCATTAAGCATATCCATATCTGTGTCATACAAATGCGGATCCGTACCAAAAATTGCTATTCTTGGATCATAAAGCTCCTCCCAATCTGTTAATCCATCACCGTCAGTATCAGAATTATTTGCCATTAATCCTAAGATTACTTCTGTTTTATCATCTAAACCATCATCATCTGTATCAAACTTAAGAGGATCCACACCAAAACTACATACAGTTGAATTAAATATTTCATCATAATCACTCAATCCATCACCATCAGTATCTGGTTCCGTAGGATTTGTTGAAAATATGATTATCTCTGAGTAATCTGTTATATTATCCCCATCGGTATCAATAGAATGAGGATTAGTATAGTATATTTTTACTTCAATGAAATCATTCAATCCATCATCATCAGTATCATTGTCAGTTGCATTTGTATTATACTTAACTACCTCCTCATAGTCCGTGAGGCCATCCTTATCGGTATCAGGATTATTAGCAAGTGTGCCATATAATACTTCATATTTGTCATTCAATCCATCATCATCAGTATCATTGTCTCTCGGATTAACTCCAAATTTGACAATATTTGAATTCTTAGTTTCATCATAATCACTCAATCCATCACCATCAGTATCTGGTTCAGTTGGACTTGTTAAATAAACTCTGATTTCTTGCCAATCAGATAATCCATCCTCGTCGCTATCGCTCTTATTTCCATATGTACCATATTGTATTTCATCAAAGTCTGTTAGATTATCATTATCAACATCAGAATACAGAGGATTTACGCCATATTGCTTGTATGTAACTACTTCCTCATAATCGGTTAAACCATCAGAATCAGTGTCATTCTTAAGAGGATCTGTATGATAAACACTTATTTCTACAGAATCATTCAAACCATCATAATCACTATCAATATTATTTGGATCTGTATTATATTTTAGTAGTTCGCTTCCATCATCAATACCATCGCCATCAGTATCAAATAATGTTGGATCAGTCATAGTTATTAGCTCCTCACCGCCATCATTAATACCATCCCCATCAGAATCGGGATTCATAGGATCTGTACCGATTCTTATTTCCTCAATATCTCCCACATTATCGTAATCACTGTCGTAATAACCATAACCAAGCTTTCCTACAAGCACTGTAGTTCCGTTTTCTGTTTTCGTTGCTATAAACGAAATGTATATGGAACTATCCATTAGAACGAGATCATAACTCTGTATATATGTTTCATCAGTGCATGTTTCAATTTCGGTTATATTTTCTGTAGTAACATTTGCTCTTTTTATGTTTCGTGCTCCACCGATTGTAGATAAATAGAACAATTGAACCTTCGTAAGAGAATTATTAATGAATTCTGGGTCGGATGTCTGACCACTGTCAATTTGCTTTGCATCACCTGTGCTGTTAACAAGGATAACTATGCTTTCTGTTTCTGAGAATGCTACAATAGCTACTAATTCATCTCGCTGGGGATGTATAAATAATCTCAATTTGCCTAAAAATGCGTTTGCCGGCAATCGAATCTGCTTTTCTATCGCAGCTCTAAAGATCAAATACCCCGTCTGTGTAAAATCATGTGTCGTAGTATTGTAAAGCAATTCATAAATCATTTCCTTTCCATCCTTGAGCAATGTTATCAAGAAATATGCGTCTTTTCCTTTAACAAATGGATTAGAGATCCTTGTCGTATCTGATGCACTCGCACCGAGAATTCTCGGATCGTATAGATCGATAGTACATGAAGTCCAAGGCGATTTTGTTATGATTACGACTACTCTGTACTCCGTCTTGCTGCTAGTGTAATTCTGGTATGAGTAGAATGCTAAGAAGAAATCGCATGTACCGTTTGTGAAATGTGAAAAATCTTTGAAAAATCTAACATCTTCTTCATTACTTCCACCAATACTAAAGAATCTTTTTTGCTTAGTCCAAGTTTTGTCTAAATTTTGTTGATTCCAGAACAATGTTGTATCGAATGTCCTAATATAACCAGTAACATTTTTATATTGCCCTGATTCCGCGAATACAGTATAGGCGATGGTTATATTTGTTGAAATGTTAAACACAATAAATTCCGCAAATGAAATAAAGTTTCCTTCAGTATTGTTATGATGAACATACAAAACATATGCACCACAAACTTGTTGGTTAGTAACATTTATTATGAAATGCCTAACTTCTAATACTGTACAATCTTTAATCTCTTGTTCGGTCAAATTCACGAAGAAAACATGAACTATATTTCTCTCTAAGGGATCAGAAATAATTTTCGTAATATGTCCCATCGCTTTCAATATGCCTTTCTCACTATAAAATACCCAATCCTTTACACTATCTGAGTAATTTTCTTTATAATATGTTCCATTAAAAACTATATCCTTTGTTCTCCAACCATAACCAAGTGATGAAGAATTATAATTTACATTCTCTGACATTGTTTTAAGTATCATTCCATTTGATTTTTTTATCGATAGTCCATGAACTCCTGAATAAGCTTTCATTGAATGTGTTATAGGCAAAAATTTATAAGTGATATTATGAGGAGACGGATTCATTGCCGTACTGTTTAGTATAGTGATTATTAATATTGTCGTAAGAAAGAAAATGTAAAAGTTATACTTTTTATGCTGCATTACATTCACATTTTAAAGTCTAATTTAAAAATAATTAAAAAAATAATTTCGTTACACATGTAAACAACCCATGAGTTGTTAAAAGGAATTACTGCTCTAAAAGTATTTAAAGATAGACGTAAATTCCTCTAGGAGCATCAATCTTGGCGATCATAACATTTCCTCATTAAAATTATGCACTTTATTATATTATAGTGAATAAATAATATAGTGAAAGTAAAATAAAAGTAAATTTCCCAACCAATTTACTATCAAAATAGATTTCGAGAAAGTGAATAAGTATGGTGAAAATAAACAAAAAAATTATGTGTGTAGTGTTTGAAGACAAAGATAAACGCGGTTTAATGATTTTTGCGAAAGAAGAACTAGATATTCCTAATGAAATCTTAAATCTAATTAGTTTTTGTCCAGAAAATGACAAGAGTACATTAATAAACATGGTTTATCATGCAGATCCAAATAAAATAGTCAAATGTCCATTCCACAGGAAAAATTGTAGTTTTAACATATCTGGATTTTGCCTATTAGCTATGCATCATGACTGGTGGAAATTACTAGCAGAAGAAGACAAAAGAGCAAGAACTACCTTAAAGCGATTTCCTAGAGCTTACAAAATGAGAAAGAGACTAGACAATATTCTTTGCGTTCGGACTGAATGATTTTGCACTTTTTCTATAATGTATGGAAATTGCATAAAATATGATCATTAATGGCATTAATAGTGCTTGCAATAAATATGGCATAAGAGGATTTATTTCAATTAATAAAATTGCAATAATTGGACAAGGGATAATTATTATTGCTCTTATGGTTCGAAGAAAACCAAAAAATGTTCCCCTAACATCTTCGGGAACTTCTCTCATCATCAAACTCTCATGCTCAATCCACCATATGGAATTTCCAAAATACATTAGAACCATTGCAATAATTGCGATTAGAACTACGTATTTGATGTAATTCATCAAATATATGGTAAGCGCACCAAGGGATAACAGAAGAATACCAATTGCTACCCGAGTCAGACTACCTTTTTCTTCAAGTTCGCCATAAGTAACTGCACCAAGGAAACCCAAGAAAGCTCCCGTGCTGTATACTAATGCTATTCCAAGCGGAGTAACTCCCACTATGTTGAATAAGAAATTGTCAAGTACGAAAAATGGAGCTAAATTAAAGGTGAATATAATTAGAATTTCTGCTACTGCGAGGAAAAGTAATGATCTGCTAATTTTTAAATGCAATTTTCTGCTTTTCCGCAAATGAACATTTGTTGTTGGTGGAATTCGTTTCCAGACCCAAATCACGAGTGTTAGGGAAAGAATTGCACCAAATATTGCTAATATTCTATAAATAATGATTAGATTTAATTCAAGCATTGCCCCATACACTAATGTCATAATCGCTTGGCTTAAATATGGGAAAATCATGTGATATTTGTAGGCAATATTCAATTTATCCTGAGGATAAACATCTCTCTCAAGCGCACGATAGGCTACAAAGAAGGGAATTTCAAGTGCTTCAACCATATATATGAGTAAAAAGTGAAAGGGAGAACTTGCAAGTGCTGTTAAAATCCATGTAACAATTCCAATGCTGTCAATTATCATTATCAAATATTTCGGGGAAACACGAATGTCAATAAAGTATCCAAACACAATACTGAAAATCATAACAAATAATAGATGAAATGCATATAATATGCCGACCATTTCGACTTCAATTCCAAGCGCAAACATGAAAATATTGAAGAAAAATTCAAGTGGTGTCATCATAGTAGCTATCGTATAATAAATTATCAAATCACGAGCTGCTCTGGGCAACTCCTTCCAAGTCTTCATTACAGTCACCGACGATTCATTGATGCACAACGAATTTAGTAATTATGCACGTTATCTCTTCATGTTAATAGATTGAATTCTATCGAGAATTCATAATATTATTACGAATTAAAAAAATATTCTATATTTATTTACATGCGTTCCTTAATCTTTACCTTATAATGATTAGCATTTTTTAGTAGTTAAAAATCTTCAAGAAATTGTATGTTAAATTTCTTCGTAAGCACATTAATTACTCGCAGCATCTCACGTTCTCTTTTTCGAAATAATGCAATAGCATTTTTTATTTTTGATACCGCCAAAACATAACAATCTGTTAATGCTAATTTTAATTCTCTTTTTATTTTTCCCGCTTTTATTGCTAAATCTAATGTTTTATCGATAATCTCAATAAATGGATGTGAATAAAGCCAAGAAACAAGAATCTCTGCTCTTTTATCAGGATCGGATAATCCTAGTTGGTTATATATACGTACTGCAACGTAATATGTTTCAGCTAAAATTACATGCGGAATAAACGCTAATGTTTTACCATTGTTAATTTCAGAAAAGATGTTGTTAGCAATTTTATGGAATTTTTCCATTAGTATCAATATATTCAATAATGACACTAGTATCCAATACGTACATAAATTAGCCCCATTTACTGCTTGATTCTTTTGCTTCCTTAAGTATTGGTTCAGTAATCTCTGGTCCCGCTTTAACAAATATTTCCTCTGGCGGCTCAGTAACTGGTTCAAGAATAATTCGCTTGTTTTCCAAACGTATGCGAAGAAGACTTCCCTTACGAAGACCAAGTTTGTCTCGAATGTACTTTGGAATCACAATCTGGCCTTTGCTTGAAAGCTTAACAATTTCCATTCTTCATTCCCTAAGTAAGAATATGTTCTTACTTTAAAATAAAAATTTCGTCAATAACAGTAAAATTAATCTATATTACCACATTCACTTCAGGGATTTCATCAGCAGCCTCCTTTGCCCATTCGAGTATTCTCCTAATACGGTTTGCATCTGGGGGAGAGATTCTCTTAGCTATTGATTTTCCGTGAGGAGTTTGTGATAATTCATTTATTTTCTTGATTATCTCATCTGGGGTCATTTTTAGAAGATCTCTTCTGCTTCTTATTCCAATTTCGTAGAGCCATATTACATCTTTTACCCATAAATTTAGAATTTCCATCATTAGTTTAGTCTCATATTTCCACTTGATTATCGTTTTCTTTGGCGGTTTTCTTCCGGGATATCTATTTCTTATTTCCATAACAGGCGTAGAAATCAAATCATTTATTGTCTTAATCCCAGCGGATCTTAATCGAATCGCTGTTTTTGGTCCAATCTCTGGCGCTTTTTCTATGTCATCTTCAAGGTGCAGAATTCTCCAAGTGCGAATAACTTTTGGTTTTTCCTTAGGTTTAATAGCCTCTTTTCGAATACTCCTTTGATAAGCCTCCAAAGCCTTTCTCATATCTAATTTTCCTTTTTTCTCAAGAACTCTGAAATAATCAACGAGACCTTTATCATCTGGTGGGAGACTTTCATAAATTTTTCCAGTTCTTTTGAGCTCATCTATCATTCTCTTTGTCACTTTCTTGTAGTATCTAGTTTCGAGCCATTTTCTTATGCGATAAATAGGTACTTTTAAGAGTGTTATTAATGTTCGAAGAGACAAACTAACTTTTGGTGGTGTTACATTCGCTTCATTAATTCCTCTAATCCACAGAGATAAGATTGCTTTGACTGCTTTTGACAATAATTTCACATTAATTTCATCAAGAGTTTTATTGATTTCAAGTTCCCACTTGTACTGCTCAGCTTTAGTAGGATCGTAATTGTGAAGCACATGATAATAGTACTGGTGGGCAAAATTTCCGAGTTCTCTTACATACTCTTCAATGTTATCAATAGAATCAATCTCATCAACCTTTATTGCTCTGTCATATTCGTTAACTTTTCTACTGGTTCCAAACTCATGGAACTTATGAATCTTTGGTTCATCAGGCGTTTGTCCAGTATGAAGTGGATGAAGAACATCTGAAACATAATGAGAAAGAACTCCCGCCCAAAATATTGCATTTTTCCACTTCTTACTTTTTAATAATTTCACAAACTTATCGTAGGATTCCCTTGCAGCATGTGGAGCACCTCCCCATTGAGGAGGATGAAAAACATGATTTTTCCAATAATGAAACTTATCATCTGGCGCCTTTGCTCCAGAAAGTAATATGTCGAAATACGCAAGGAATACTTCCCTCCACTTTTCGGAAAGATTTTCTGCTGCTTTTATACATAAGAAGTGATGCGTGTTTCTTACAGCAAATTTCTTAATTAATGTAATAAGCATTTCTTTTCTCCATATTCTTTCTAAAAAGTTAATACATGGGTTCTCAAAAATCTTCTAAGATAATTTTATTCCTCTACTGTGGGAAGATTTATATAATATTTTTCCCACTATAATATGGGATAATGGTGTGGGTAATGGAAATTCTTAAACGATCAGTTGATGACCGCGGAAGAATAGTTTTGCCTATTAAAGGTAAGAAGGAAGTATTTGTCGTAAAGTGGAATGACATAATTATAATAGCACCAAGCAAAAATCAGGCAGAGGAAGTTGTTAAACAACTTGAGAATCTTAGAAAGAAAAAAATGCTTGAGGTAATCAATGAGTGGTTTGATATGATCGAAGAAAGTGGCCTTGACAAGCTTACCGCTAGAGATCTTGATAAAATATTAGCTAGATCCTTGTTAAGGGATATAAAATGAATGAATACATTTTTATTGATACAAATGCTTTCTTTAAAGCCAAACGTGTATTCAAGAAATTAATTACACAGGGAGCAAAACTTGTTACAAGTACTATAGTTATATATGAATTTGTAAAAATAATTGATGAACTGATAGCATTAGAAAGCAACGAAAAAAGAAGACAATTATACATTAAATTAAGAACTAGGTTTCCCAAACTAATAGAGGAGCTTTCAATAGACATTCTCCAGCATCAAATAACTTATAATGATTTATCACAAGCGTATGAAATAATGAGTCAAAAAGGAATAGATATCGGTGATGCATTAATTTATATTCTTATGAAGAAAATGAAGATAAAGAAAATTTTAACATTTGATGATGATTGGCTTCGTTTAGATGTTATAGTTCTTAGAAATTAAAGCCAATAATTCACAACTGGAAAGCAATTCTGACAAAATTGGCAACAAGTTTTAAAGCTCTCATTTTCCACGTAAATAGGATTCATTTAGTTAATTTTTCAAATGAAAAATAAAAATAGTACTTTAACTAGTACAGATTCGATTTAATTTCGAGTTTTTCATTATGTTTGATACATATAGTGAGCGCATAATTTGATACTTAGTCTGTCATCTTTGTCTAATCTAGGCGTATTAAGCATGATTATATTTTACTAGAAAACCGACGAGTTCTCATAATGGACATCATAATCATGATTGCAATTATGATAGATATTACGTCCTCAACAGCCCACTACATTATCTCCTAGTAAAGAATTCTCCTAGTTAATCCAAGTTTTATATTATGAGCTATTTTAATATGCTTTTGTTAAGTCTTCCACAATAAAAGAGCTACAAATATTAGACAAAAACATAGAATACCAACCGCAATGAATATTATCAATGTTAGTTGAAGTTCAATAACATATCCGATGAATGCTAACATTATACTTGTAGCGATATTAGAAACGGAATTTATTATACCAATTCGTAACCCAGTCTTCTTTTCTGCTTTTGCCTGAGCTATTAAGATAGGCCTAAATCCGGAAACGGATGCTCTTATAAATGCAATATCAACAATTACTGTTTCTTTTGTTTCTGCAAATGGAAATCCAAACAAACCAATAGGGATTAACATGGCCGAAAGAAAAACAGTGCTCTTCTTAGGGTACTTATCCAGACTCCATCCAAGAAAATAGGAGAGAAGGAAGCCAAACAATGATGCTATTGTGAGAATATTACTAACATCTATTTTCGTTTTGAATTTTATCATTAAATAGCCAACTAGAAAGTCAACTGAAATAATTCCAATGCTAATTCCAAAGCATAGTGATAGGAGCACAATTGTAGATATAGGCGGTGTGAGTTTTCTTTTCTTTCTACTTTTAGTCTTTTTTGTAGTCATTGTTTTAGACTCTGGTGGTTTAAGGAGAAGAGTTAATAATGTTATGATTACAAATAAGGAAATTGCTAATATCAGGGCAATCTCATCGGGAATTCTGCCAAATTCGTAATATCCTACGGTAAGTCCTAACCATCCAAGGAGAAAATATATGCTTGTTGATCTATGCTTCACTTCCTCGGGACTAAAATCTAAAACTAATCTTTGCATCATTGGCCAAGCAATTCCCGAGGAAACACCCATGAGAAATCTTAAAAAATGATAAAATTCCACTGGTAGAATTAAATAAGAGAAATTCACAATTGTTAATAGTGAGAATCCCACAAATGCTAATATGTTTTTTCCCTTAATCTTATCTGAAATAAAACCAGTCAAAAACGAGGAAATACTTCTACCAATCATGAATGCTGTCGTTAGCAATGCGACTAGAAAAATTGATTGCATTGTTTCTTGTACCATCATAGCAGTTATTGCACGCAAAAGAACACTAGCTACACTACCAATGAATACAATAGTGTAAATCAGAAACAATCCCATATAGTAATACCAGCGCCGTAAATAATGTATCATTGGTTATATCCCCTGACAATATTTTAGTATCAATAACTAAGATATTAATATATCTAAGATAACGCTCATGTTGACATTTTTGCACTTTCTTGATAAGTCTTAGTTTTGTCTTATTTTATTGCTAATTTGCTCATATTTTCTAATAATTTTGGAAATATCAAAACTAATTTAATCACAAAACAAATAAATAAACATCAAATAATCATAAGTGCAAAAGTGTCTATATAAGCGTTACATAATTTATTTCATAGCGTTTGAATTTTTTTCTTACATGTAATTATTTATAATTAGCATTATTCTTTTTTCGAGAGTAAATTATCACCATAAACGTGACATGAATGACAGAATATATGGTGATTACACGAAATCTCACTAAGCGCTTCGGGAAAATAACTGCTGTAGATCGTTTAAACCTTGAAATAAGGCGTGGTGAAGTGTATAGTTTACTTGGTCCAAATGGCGCCGGTAAGACAACGACTATAAGAATGTTAGTAGGTCTTCTTCTTCCAGATGAAGGAGAAATATATATTGATGGTATTGATGCAATTAAGTATCCACAAAAAATTAAGAGAATCATAGGATACATGCCACAGTTCTTTTCGCTGTATCCAGATCTAACAGTATATGAGAATATGGAATTTTTCGCGAAGATTTATAATCTACCGTATCACATTAAGAAGGAAAGAATAAGGTATTTGCTGGAATTAGTTCAATTATGGGAGCACAGAGATAAATTAGCTGGAGCTTTAAGCGGCGGTTTAAAGAAAAGATTATCGTTAGCCGTTGTTTTGTTGCATGATCCAAAATTAATTATTCTAGATGAGCCAACTGCTGGAGTAGATCCGCCACTAAGACGATTGTTTTGGAGATATTTTCGGCGATTACAAAAAGAAGGAAAAACAATACTGGTAACGACTCACTACATGGATGAAGCTGAACTTGCCGATAGAATTGGTTTAATGAGCCGGGGAAGATTAATTGCTGTTGGAACGCCTCGAGAAATAAAAAAAATGGTTTATAATGGGGATGTTATGAGAATTGTTGCTAAAACAGATAAAGTTGAGCCGATTTTGAATAATTGCTCATTTATAAAAAGAATCTTGTCAAAGAGAAAATTAGCAGATAAAATTGAGTACAAAGTAGTTGTTGATGATTTTTCATTAGCAATACCAAGATTAGCAGCAAAATTAAAAGATTTAGCACTTCTTATAGAGCCTGTCAATATAACACTTGAAGATGCATTCATCAAGCTAACTGTAGGTGAAGAAGCATTAGGGTGGGGTGAATGAGCGCGCTGGAGAGATTTAGAGCTGTAATTATAAAAGAAGCAAAACAAATGATTAGAGATAAAAGATCGCTTGCATTTACAATTATTTTTCCTCTTGCAATAATAACTCTCTTTGGTTTGGCTTATTCTGGAGAAGCATCAGATGTAGTAATAGGAATTGTAAACTCAGATCATGGCGAATATGGGGATCTTCTAATTCAACACTTTTTATCAAATCCAGTATTCATTGTAAAGTATACCTTGCCAGATTATAAAACCGGGGAATACTATGTAGAGGAAGGATATGTAAAGGCTGTAATAGTTATACCAAGCACATTTTCAGAAAGCATTGAAACACAGCAAACATCGTATATTATTGTAATTCTTGATGGTACATCAATTACATTACCATCAAAAATTGTTGAAGAAACTCAAAAAATATTGCAAGATTTTAGTAAGGATGTCTTCAAAAAAAGCGCTACTAAAGGAAAATTCTTGTATCCAAAAGTCGATACAGTAATAAAATATATTCCATCTTCTTTAAAAATAATAGATATCATAGGACCAGTAGTTATGGGTCTCATGACTCAACAAGTGCCCTTAACATTGGCATCGTTATCCATAGTAAGAGAGAGGGAAAAAGGAACATTAGAAAAACTTTTATCTACCCCAATTACAAAATACGACTTAATATTCGGTAAATTAGTTCCATATTGTTTTGTTGGAGTATTAATAGGAACTCTTCAATTAATAATCACTATATCACTAGGCGGAACGAATCGTGGAAGAATAGTAGACATAATTATTATTCTATTTTTCCTGTCCTTAGCTTCCCTCGCATTAGGAATCTTTATTTCAATAGTTTCAAGAACAGGACTTCAGGCAGTTCAAGTAAGCGTTTTCTTCTTGATTGCAAGTTTCTTATTCTCTGGATTTCTATTCCCACCAGAGATGATGAAACCTTTCGTCAGACCCATAATCTATGGCATGCCTCTTTACTACTTTTTCCTTGCAATTGTTGACGTAATGTTACGGGAAAAAACGATAGTAGAAGTAGGAACACCAATTTTTCTTTTGGGAATTTATGCCACAATAATGTTAGTGCTCGCATTAAAATTCTTATCTGCTAGAATTGGGTGAGAATATGAAAAAATGTTGGTTTATTTTTGTGATAATATTTTCAACGATCTTGCCTTCTTTTACTTGCACCGAAGAAACTTCATTTTTGATTACTACATCATACGCTACATATTTGAAACTCACAGATGTCTTTTGGGCGTATCCAGGATGGACAATAAATATATCTGGTCAAGAAATAACAATATCAAATGTGTCTTTAATAGTCTACTTGAAGAACATCGGACCACAATCAGTTTATGATTTGGAAGTTTACTTTAACTTATCAATTCTCGGAAACTGCACTAAAGAAACAAAGAAGTATTCTGGCGAAATTCCAAGGGGATACTCAGTTGCCTTCTTATTTTCATTTGAAGAAATTAATACAAATGCTACATTATCAGAATATGATTTACCACTCCTTGCAAAATATTATGTAAATGGTATCCTCATGGAACAAACGATTATTGTACCTGTAGCCGTTTCTGGAGCTCCAATCTTAAAGCCTCGAGTAGGACCAATTTATGTTGAAAAAGAAGGATATTATAATCTCACAGTTAGAGTTGACAATGTTGGCTCAGCACCAGCAAGGCACACTACTGTCATAATTATACCAACGCCTCCTTATGCTACAGTTGTTGGTGATGATTGGATTCATATAGGCTTGCTTCCAGCAAACAAGTCAAAAACTGTGCAATTTACACTGTATATAACAGAATTACCAACTTCTGGAATTTGTGTGGTAGTTAATGTAACCTTTATGGATGAAAGATACAGTGATTTCTTTTATATAATCGAAACAGTGCCAATAATCATTAGAGAAAACGCAAGCATGATCCTGAGCGCTTCTACATACTTACCATCAGCTGTTTTTCCTGGAGATAAATTCGTAAAAGTTATTGTGACATTAATAAATCCGACAAGGAAATTATTAAGAGATGTAAAGGCAAAACTTGTATTACCACCAGAAATGAAACCAAGCTTTGCGGGAGCAGACGAATATTCCCTTGGATCAATACCGCCGGGAAATTATGTTACTTTAACATTTTACATTGATATTGACGAAGAAGCTACTCCAGGCTTATATGATTTGTTTTTAAATATTTCCCACAGCGAAGGAGTTGACGTTTATGATATTCCACTAATTGTTAAAGAAAAAGCTAATTTCATTATTGAAGAAATTGTACCTAATTCGTTACTTGCTGGAGCAAGAGGCGAAGTTTTATCAATAGCAATAAGAAACACTGCCAATGTATCAGCAAGTTCTACATTTGTTGAACTAGAAGGTGGTGCAATTCTCAAAGGAGAATTAACAGATTACCTTGGGGAAATTCCACCTAATACCAAGGCAACTGCTAGGTTTACAGTGGATGTTAGCTCAGATGTAACTGAGGGATCCTACTCCTTCGATCTTACAATTACATGGACTCAAGAAGATAGAGTATTGCAAGATACGCTTTCATTTACTCTTACTATTACAGTAAGGAAACTCTCCATATTTGAAATGATTGCCATAACCCTTGGATTAGTTATCGCACTAATCATCCTTGAGCCAATAATTAGAAAAATGGTGAAAAAGCTATGAAAAGGGAAATCATTTTGTTCACGATTATAATCGTACTCTTCGGTTCTTATATTTTTAGTTTTGTTTTCACAAATAAATTAAACTTAAATGCAATTACAAAGATGGAAAATATTCGCCTTCTAAATACACCAATTCAAAGTCACGAACATAGTATAATATACAATAATAAAGAACATAATATACAATATATCACGGAGACTCCAATTGACAAAGAACTAAAAGTGAAAGAAAACTCTCTAAACATCTATCCGCAAGTGAATATATTAGCACTAAGCGGGTTGTTAGGGAATATTACTACAGTTATCACACATGATGACTTACTAGTTGTTGGTACTTCCTACTCAGTCGTTGCTCTAAATCAAACTAGTGGAAAACGTATATGGAGCTTAGCTACAACAATGGTGATTTGTATTAATGTCACGGACTTTGACAGAGATGGCAAAAATGAACTAATAGTAATTATGACGAATAAGACAATTCTACTCACATCGCTTGATGGAACAATTGAAAAGAAGTTCACTGCTAATACTGCAAATATTTCCGCTGGATATGTTGCTGATATAAATAATGATGGATTTTCAGAGATAATAATTGGATCCGTTACAGGAGAGCTCATTGTACTAAATTCAAGTTTCAACGTTATATTAACTAAATCAATGAGATATTCAATATCTTGCATAGTTGCCAAAAGAAATGAAATAATTGTTGGAAATAATGTAGGATACATCACCGTCATGAACTCTTCTGGATATGAAATAAGGAGATTTTTCGTAAATAATGGAATAAAATTCCTTGACATACGTGATATAGATGGTGATGATATTGAAGAAATCATCGCAGGTACAGATGATTATGTTCTTTCTATATCTGATTCCTTGGAATGGCAAAGACGAATAGATCATTTAGAACACATTGCATTTGGAGATGCTGACGATGATGGAAGAACAGAAATTTTAGCTTGTAATAATAGTCATGTATACATACTATCTAGCGATGGATTAATCGAACATGAGTTTAATATGGGTTCTGGAATTCATCAAGTTTTTGTATTACAACGAAACACACTAGCTAAGAAACATTTAGTATTAACTGCAAACAGAACTCATGTGTTACTAATAAATGTAACTTCACAATCTATAGAATCAAAACCCATAAGAGATGAAGTGATGAAGATAACCGTAAATGACATTGACAATGATGGAGATGATGAATTCTTGACACTTACTGTGACAGGCTTAGCGTGTGGTTTTGAGCTTGATTTAACACTAAAATGGATTTCAAGTCTTGGTGGAAACGCTACTGCTTACACTATTGATCTCTATAATGATAATACAGAAGACATATTATTGGCATATAATAATGGCATTATAGAGCTTATTGAATACAACGGCAATGTTCGCTGGTGGACTGATGTTAAGCAACAAGTAAAATTTGTAGATTTTTACAATTTTGATTCCGATCCATATAAGGAGCTTTGTATAACACTTTGGAATTCTTGCCAAGTCATAGATGATGACGGCACTCAGATCTGGAATTACTCTAATTCAAATTTAAATGCAATAAAATCATTTTTCCTCAGTAATAATACCGTAGTAGTCGTTAATCAGACCAAAATACTATATTTAAATGCATCAGGTTATCCTGTCATGACACGAGAAGTTAATGGAATTAATGATGCAACAGTAGCAGATGTAAATGGAGATAAAAAGCGTGAAGTTATTGTATTTCTCACGAATGGTTCCATTATCTGCTTTAATGAAAATAATCAAAAATTATGGAGCGTGAATCTTGATTCGCAGGTAGTTACAAGTTTTGTTATCGACATAAACCAGAATTCACGTGATGACGTTCTTTGCACCACAAAGAACAAAGTATACATTATAGAAAACGGAATGTTAGATAGAGCATATAATATCTGCAACATTACAAAACTAGCTGTCTTTGATTTTGATTTGGATAATGTGTATGAGATTTTCTTCAGTAATTCTAGTATCCTAATGATCGTAGACTACTTATCAAACAAAACAGAAATAACAATGACAGAAGCGAATATTGTCGTAGCAGTTTCTGGAGATATTAGTGGGGATAATAAACCAGAAATTATTCTAGCTAGAGATAACTTCATCGAAATTTATAATAACACAGAAAAAATTTTATCAAAAAGCTTACTTGTGCCTCTAAGAGAAATTAAGATTATCGATTTCCTCGCCGATCTTGTATGTGATATTCTTGTAGAAACAGATGAAGGCTTATACTTAATTAAACCAACAAAAATATTCAAAATTATTGAACCAAAGAATGATACTTGGATTTCAACAAGAGAAATACATATTACTTATAGCTACTGGGGTTTCGTTCCTAGTGAGTTTATCATATATTTAAATGGAAGTGAAACTACTCGAACAAGTGGAACTTCAGAAATAATTACTACGAATAAAGATGGTACATGGATTCTTCAAGTAGTTGCAGTACCGATGATGGGTGAAAGTGTAAGTGATTATGTTTATATCCATGTTGATACTACACCACCTGAACTGAACATAAGCATTACCAATAACTCGTGGTTCGCATCAAATACAATCATTTTTGAATGGAATGCAAGCGATAATTTCTCAGGAATAGATCACTTTGAAATAAAGGTAGATAATGGATCCTGGATAGTGCTTGAAAATACGAGCATTAAATTACTTCTTACTGATGGCCACCATGTGATATTATTAAAAGCATTAGACAATGTTGGAAATACAAAAATAGTGACAACTTATGTTAATATTGACACAAAAGCGCCCCTAATTGAAGTAATCTCGCCAGGAAATAATACTTGGTTCAATGAAAGCACAATTTCTATAGAATGGAATACAAGTGACAAAGGGATTGGAGTAAAAATCTGCTGGATTCAACTAGATGATGGTCCGAAAGTGTATACTGAAAATAACTCAATTACATTTTCAAACCTTAGTGATGGTATTCATACTGTGAGAATCGGCGTTATAGATTATCTCGACCATGAAAACTCAACTTCACTAGTATTCTTTGTAGATACGAAGCCCCCTCGCATTTTAATTAAAACACCGAATAATGGAACAATAACAAATAACGCAAGTATTACTTTAAAATGGACTTATATCGAAGAAAATCTCTTTGGATTCTATGTTAAAATCGACAACAATTCTTGGAACTTCATTGGAACAATTACTTCGATAACACTAGAATTAACTCATGGAGGACATTGGTTGTACATTAAGGCAATAGATTATGCAAATAACACTAATACAGTCTCAGTATATGTTTACATTGACCTACAACCGCCAAAAATAATCATCTTATCACCAGCAAACAATACAACCATAAACACACCAATAAACAAAACACTAGAAATCAAATGGAACATAACAGACGACACATCAGTGGTCGGGATCTGGATCTCAATAGACTACGGAAACTGGATTCCCATCAATCTCAAAGATAGTTACACAATAAATACTGAAATCCTTGAGGAAGGCTACCACGTAATAAGAATAAAGGCAAAAGACTATGCAGGAAACATCGCTGAAGTACGCATTATATTTTATATCACTAAACCACCCCCACCAAAAGAAGAAATAAGTTCGCTAGTATACATTATAACTGCAGAAATAATAGTATTAACCGTCTTAATCATACTAAGAATACGCAAAGGACTTCCAAAAATCCTAAGAAAAGAATAAAAACCACAAATATTTTCACATCACAATAATCCTCCAAATTTTTGATAAAATAAACACAACTCAAACCTTGAACATCAACAAAAATCATATACCAAAAGAAACCAAGAAAATGAAAAAAATATTCAAAAATAAGAAAAACACTAATGCAAAAATGAAACAACGAAAAATAAAAACTCAAACATCCTTTTAAAGGCAAAATAGAGTCAAAAAACATCAAAACATCACATTACTACAAAAACCACAAAAATAAAACATATTTTCAAAATCACGAAACAATTTTTCGAAGATCACCATGAAAACAAGCTTAACAAAAATACGAACAAAAGTTCTCAACAAAAACAATCAAAATTCATTACAAAATATGATAAATAACAAGCTATAAATTCTGAAAATATGTTCATAAAATTGAACAAAGTATTTAAAAACACTTAACAAAAACAATGCTAATAGTCATATAATTGAAATATTGTTCAAGATTTTGGGAGAATTCTTCGAATATTCTTAAAAACTACTTAACATAATTTTAATATTCGGGGTGAGCGACGAAATCGCAATGAAGCCCGTAAAAGGGGCAGAAAAACAATCCAAGAATCAGCAAAGAAACTCCCAAGTAGGGAATTGAAATGTAATTTCCTTAGCTTCTTTGAACCTCATTTTGATAAATGCGAATCAGCAAAGAAACTCCCAAGTAGGGAATTGAAATCATAGTGTTATTAGCATTGATCATTGTATCAGGATACTACGAATCAGCAAAGAAACTCCCAAGTAGGGAATTGAAATAAATGAAGATTTACCTCAAATTAAACTACCAGAAACTTAGAATCAGCAAAGAAACTCCCAAGTAGGGAATTGAAATGAGAAGAAGAGGCTTGAGGTTTAGGTTGTGATGTTTGTGAATCAGCAAAGAAACTCCCAAGTAGGGAATTGAAATATTGATTTATTTG
>Ga0190313_1000348_pt1 | contig 28194 bp, 34 predicted proteins | sample 4870071011_MG_FD_169989 | JGI IMG/M metagenome (GOLD analysis project Ga0190313, IMG submission 169989) | Hydrothermal vent sediment bacterial communities from Southern Trench, Guaymas Basin, Mexico - 4870-07-10-11_MG | ecosystem: Environmental > Aquatic > Marine > Hydrothermal vents > Sediment ... | reverse complement strand
TCGCTATTGATTGCATTGTTTACATACATGATATTCATTAGCAATAATATAGTTCTTTTCGTATTATTCTTCGTTGCATTTGAAGCCATAAGCGCTTTTGCTCTTAATCCATTGTATGTTGTTGCATCTAAGATAATTCCTGATGAAATGCGAGGGACTGGAATAAATCTAGTTGATGCGATTGTCAACACTACATTTTTCATTTTACCGTTTCTTGAAATTCTTGCGGAAAACTATGGCATATATTTCACGCTTGTTCCAGCTATAATTATATCCTTGTTCTCTAGCATGTACGCTTTGATAAATCTTATTCTTCTCAAAAAACATCGCGTAATCAAATAGCTTAGATTAAAACGAATTCTTATAGTTTGAGAGTAATTCTGAGCTTGTAATTAACTAAATTTGATTTACTGATGTAAAAGTGGGGATATCTTATTTTCTTATTTTGGTGGAATCTTTGAGTATTCAAATTAGAGAGCTCCAAAAGTATGCTGATAAGGGTATTAAATTTATCAAATCATTTGAGGACTTGTTTAAAGTGAGTGACGTTATTATTTCAAGTATGTTAAAATTGGAAAAGAATGAAGTAATTGCTCTTTTGAGTGAGGCTTCCTTTTTTCGAACACTTGTTCGGTTGGTGATTACTAAATGGGGGTCAAAGAAATACTAGTGAAATTTTGTAGTTTCTTAAATAAGCATAATTTTTCATATGTTATTGTCGGTGGAATCGCAGCAATTCTGCTTGGGGTTCGTAGAGCAACTATGGACATTGACGTGATTATTGATATTAAGAACAAAGAGGAATTACTGAAATTATGTGATTTATTAAAAGAAATCAATTTTTATACTCCCAAAGAATGGGCCTTATCAGCTTTTGAGGAGAAAACGCATTTCACAATTTTTACTGGAGGATTTGTGCACATTGATGTTAAATTTCCAATAAATAATCTTGATTTCAGTACTCTCAGGCGAAGAATCAGAATATATATTGATAATACTCCTGTGTTTGTATCTCCTCTCGAGGAACTAATTGCTTCAAAATTGTGTTTGCTACAATCATTAAAGGATGTTGAGGATGCGCTACAACTTATGTATATTCATTTGAATCGAATAGATTGGAAATATTTGTTCACGCTTATTGGTAAAGATCCTCTGGTTTATGCTAATAGAATTCTTGATGATATTTTAAGAGAGTTTAAAGATAATAAGGATGTAATTGTTCGCATTAAAAGAGCTAAAAGTTTGAAGAGCAAGATTGAAGAGACTTTAGAACATTAGTTTTCAAACGAATGAGATACATATTTTTTATGAATCAGGTTTCGCTTGCTGTAATTACTAATCTAATAATACTCGAAACTTGCGAATTAAATTCCTTCTATTCGTTTTCTTCTTCGATTAATTATGAGAATATAATCTTCCTTTATTCTCTTTTCAGGCTCCTTTGGGACTTTTTCAATAAGCATTTTAAGTATATTAACTAACTGAGAGTATTCGCGTATGCCTTTTTCAGTTAAAAACAAATAGATCTTGTTTCGTCTCCTAGTTATAACCTTCTTTGTTTCAATATAACCTTCTTCCTCAAGTTTTCTTACATGTGTGCTTAGATCGCCCCATGTTATTCCAACGGCTTTCTGAACCTCTGCCATTGATTTTGGTCCAAACGTATATAGGAACGTAACTATTAAAAATCTCTTTGGATTCATAAGAGTTTTATTTAACTTCTTTAAAATGTCATCAAAGCTCATTTGCTAACCTATGAAAATTTTTTCTGCTGAAAGCCAAGCATAAACAGCAGTGAATGCGTATATAATCAACATGAGACCTGTTGCTAATATAGATACTGCATTTAATCCTACGAAAAATCCATATATTATTACAAAAGGTGTGGTTATTAAAATAGCGATGCCAGCAATACCATGAAAATGCGTGATAATAATTTTGCTTCTAATGTAGTAACTCATAATGAAAACATCGGACAATATTAATGATACACCAAGACAAGGATACCAGCATATTCCAGCTAAGTATGTCTTAATTTTGACATCAACTTCAATTATTGATAACAAGGAATATCCTATGGAAAAAGGCGCTGAAAAGAACAGAATCCACCTAAGACCTTCATACGAGGGACCTTTAAAATTATATTCAATTCGAAGTATATGAAAGCTTTCCTTAAGGAGAATTTCAGCCTTTACTATGAGAAATGTACCAATGATACAAAATATGACCAAAAGCATTAGAGCATATATCCAGTTTTCAAAAATACCAAACCCTACTAAGAGTCCAGATACTGCGAATGTACCGTATATGAAGAAGGTCATTGCTGTTAATAGGTTATTTCTATATATAATAAGTTTTTTTGCGAAATCTCCTATTCTAGCAATCATTTCAAGCTCTTCTTTCTTAATATTCTCCAAGGAAAACACCAAAATATAATAAATACCACATTTTTTCTAAAAGCACGTCCTAACGAGTGTAGTAGTGAAACAAGACTTTATTTCTTTAAATAAACTTAAAAGTGGAAAATATTATGAAAAATTAGTGATGTTCTTGAGTAGCTTTATGAGTGTGATATTAGAGAGAGTTCCTAAGCGTATTATTGAAAAGCCATTAAAAGGAATTGAAAAAATTAAGAATGAATTTAGGAGCAAAATAAAAACTATTCCAGAAGCAAAGGACAATTATATTGGGGTTTTCACTGACGGCAGTTCCACGGTAAGTGAGAGAAGAGGCGCAGGCGTTGCTGTGATTTCTGCAGTAAGTATTAGAATTCAATGTGAAAATAATTCATTTCGTGTAGAAGAAAAACTAGAAATTCCGCCAGAAAATGGGGTTGTGATCTTAATTCCAAGGATGCAACTCACTGCTAGAGCAAATACATTAATGAGAGCTATCGAGTATTTAATTGCTGCTGATGCGGCAAAGAAAGGATGTGACATTATTGCTATGGATGGATCATATATTACAACATTACTTGCTCCTTATACTGCAATTAATTCATCATATAATGAATTGCTTGCATTGCTTGATAAAGCCTTTGGTGGAAAGAAAAATGCTACACTGGTTTTCATAAGATTTGCGCAAGATATGGAGGAAATTGTTAATAAAAGAATGGATGATATTTTCTCATATGATGATGGGAATAAGATTCTGTCAAACTTTCTTAAGAATCATTATAAGATAATTGATGAAATTCTCAATAAGACGGAATCTGAAGTTCCCGAGGACTTAAGAATTATATACCAAAATTACATTACTATATTCGTCGAAGAAAATTTTGCTATACGAGCTTTAATTAGATTATTTAGAATAGCAGAAGAGCAAAATGCCTTGCTTTTTTGGATAAGCAAAGATAGCGAAAGCAGAATGTTGACAAGAAGATATCCTTTACTAAGCTTAGCAAACGATTTAAGTGTGCTCGACCTTGTTCTCGAGAATAATCAATACATTAATGTTGAAGAATTAGTTACATTGCCTAAAGTTTCATTACGTAGAGCATCACTTGATCTTAATTCCATTGATGAACTGACTGAGGAAAATGTAAATAAGATAATGAACCAGATATATCCCGCTTTTGGAAGAATGTACTCTGTTTACGCAGTTACAATAAAGCATGCTAAGCAAATATATGAGAAATACAATAAATATTCAGCAATATATGCAAAATACAGAGATTTTGTTATTCAAATAACATATCCAACACAATTCTTTGAGGAGTATACTAAAAGAAATGGTTATAAAAGTGCTGATAAAGTTGTAGAAAAGTTATTAGGAATGCTTAAAACAATAAGTTCTCGAGGATATCCAGAGCCGTTAGTTCATGCACACTTTGCTACAATTCTTTCACGAGATCTTGCAGAAAAAATGGCTAATGGTTTAGAATATAGTTTGAAAATGGCTGGAAAAGATGACAAGAATTTATTCTTATTAGCAAACATCATTGGTGATATGGGCAGGAAACGCATTGGAATATAGCCCATTACTTCAAACTAATCTCGATCGCAGTGCGAAGAGACTCAACTATCAATTCTTTGCTCATGCTTGGAATATCTTCATTGAGCGCCATATCTGGAAAAGGTGGAACATGTATAAAGCCCCCTTTGGCATCGAGACCTAGTTTGTCTATTGTGTATAAGATCGTATACATGAGAGCATTACATAAGTATGTTCCCGCAGAATAAGATTTCTTGGCGGGTATTCCTTTCTGTTTTAATGAATTTACAATGTCTTTTACTGGAATTGTTGCGAAGTAGGCTATAGGGCCATCATCAAATATAGGCGTTTCCTCAAATTTAGCTCCATCCGCATCAGGCTTTGTAAAATCGAGAATATTTATCGCCACTTTTTCTACTAAAACTCTTGTGGCACGTGGGTTTAATCCAACGCCGAGAACCACACGTGGTTTTGTTTCGCGTATAATATATGGTACGTTTTCCTTGACAAATTTAACTGAAACACGTGTTTTTATAACTTTGACTTTGTGACCATTTAATATTGCTCCATCTAATTCTCTTGCAGATTCATACGCAGAATTTCTCCTCCATTTTAGAAAAGGACCGAATGCAAAGATTAAAATCATATTTAACACCTATAAAAGTGAGACTAAGTAGCGAATTCTATATTCACCATATATATTATTTTTATTGATTAAAGTACACATTACAACTTTACTATACTCACATATCTAGAATACATTTTCATTATGAACTATTAGTGGTTAATATGCTTCCAACAGCGCATGCATTCATTACTCTAATTCTCTGGTGGTTTCTCAAAAGCTTTTTCAACGTGAATGACTTCTATTTAATCCCAATGATCATATTTGGCGTGATGATTGATGCTGATGTGATATATGATAAAATGCATAGGGGACTAATAACTCATACCTTTACTTTCTGGATACCAATTTGCTTTTTATTAGCATTATACTCTCCTCTTCTTGGATTTATCGCCTTCTTATCAGTAACGGTGCATCTCCTAATGGATATGATTGATTACAAGATTCGGCCTTTCTATCCTATTTTAGACAAGTGGGTTGGATTAGGACTAGTTAATAAATATCATGAGCGAAGGGATACTCTTTTAGGAAATTTGCTTCTTAACTTAAAAACGCCTCCAGTCTTGGTGATTGAATTGATTATAGATATTATAGGTTTTCTTGTGTTTATTGTGTCTTTTGAAACAATATTAAGTATAATTATGAATTTTCTATCATTTCTCTTTTCAGCGATCTTAATTAGATAAGGATTTCTATGATCAGTGTCTTTTTGTTTCCTTGCATAGTAATGAGAAAATTGTAGCAATTATGCCGATGATGAAGAAAATTACGAACATTATTTCATACGAGAAGCAAGTTACGATAGCCCCTGCTATAATTGGTCCGAATATGCTTCCAATGGCTCTTGTTGTATTTACTAATGATAAAACCTCGCTCTCTTTTCCTTTGGGTGCAATATCACGAATATATGGATTTATTCCAGATATCAATAAAGAGTAACTAAATCCAATAAACGCAAATGCGATAGCGAAATCTAAGAAGGTTCTGGAGAACATAAATATTATGGGAATAATTGCTGAAAAGAAAAAGCCTGGAACGAAAAGAGTTTTTCTTCCAATCTTGTCAGCAAGTATTCCACAAACTGTGATTAGAATCATTTGAGTGATATTGTTAAAAATGGACGCAATTCCCAACAAATGTTTAGGAATACCCATTTTTTGCATGTAAACGTAGACAAGGGAAAAAAGTCCCATGATCAAAGTATGTCTTAAACCTAAGCCAATGATTGCATAATAGGCACGAAATCTCTTAAGTTCAAAAACAACAGATATTGAGAATGCCGATGCAAGTATTCTTTTCAGAGAAATTTTCCGTTTTTCTATTTTCTCTGCTGGAATGAATAACAAAGAGATAGTAGCACATAATGAATTAATCCCTGCGAAGATAAATAGATACGAAGTTGGCAAGTAATAAAGGAGGATGCTAGCTAAGATTCCTGATAAAAGGAAACCAACTGCGACTGCCGTATTATAAATGGCTAATCTTCTTCCAAAAATGGTTGGAGGTGTATCTTCTGTTAAGTATGCTTGAATCACTGGTGTATAGGCTGCCGAAAATATTGCAGTTAAGAAACGTAATATGAAAATTTGAGTATATTCTGGAAAAATCACGAAGAGAAATGTAAGAATTGATACCATGAATTGAGTAAAAACAGCCACGATTTTTCGGTTACCTAAGGAGTCTGCAATGTATCCCCATACTGGTGATAAAAACAACATAGGAATCCAATAAATTGTAAGTAATAATGCAATTGCAAAATCAGATACTTTCTTCAAGAAGAAAACTTGAAGTGCAAGTAATATTGTAGCGGGGTTAGATATTTGTAGTGTTGTAGCAATGAAAACAAGTGCTACTTTTTTAATTTCACTTGAATTTGCCATAATGCTCCCTCATGAGAATACAATGCTTATTAACTATTGTTTATATTTAACGAATGGATTATATATCACGCCAATCAAGTTACTCGGGTGTTCTCATTTTTTCTAAACTTGATTTCTAAAAAGTAAATGATATTTTGATTTTTTGATAATGAATTTCTGTCTTATAGATATTTTTGTATTACATTATGCACAATAGTTGCAATATGTATTATGTAAATCTTTATATTATGTAATAATTTTAAATTTTTAGCATCTGGTGTAAGCATGGAATTAACAATTTTGCTTGCATCAATTGTGATAGTCGAAATTGTAAGTGTTCTTGTTTTTCTGAAAGCTTCATATAAATATCGTTTCGTTCCCTTGATATTGAATGTAGTAAGTCTCTTATTTATATTAATGGTAGCAATTTTGGTAATTATCAGAAGTTTAAAATTAGAGGTGATAATTAGTATTTATGATTACGATATAAACTTAGTAGGATTTTTATTTTCGGATTTTCTAATCTTCGGAATAGTTTTCTGGGGACTGTCAATTGATTATGCAAATAATCTTAATTTAACAAAAGCGGGACATTTTATCTTAATTATTGGGCTAATTACTGCTGTATCTGAATTATTTGAAGAAAAACTCCAGATTGCTATAGTAATTGATACTATTCTACAGATAGCAGGGATCATAGTAATATTTTTCTTACTTATAAACCACATACGTAATTCATGGAAGGGAGTCCAATTAAAAGAGCTTCAAAGAATGCTCAAAATATATTTATTAAGCGTTATAATATTGGTCGCTTTTGGAATATTTTCGTTAATTATTGATTCATTTAGGATAAAATCACTTCGATTTCTTGAAGATTTGTGGCTCCTTGGATTAGGAACATGCTTTCTTTCGCAAGGAATTCTATTGGCGCGATTTCCACTAGCAATCCTATTGAATGCAGCAAAGCCTATTAGACTTATCATTGCTACGGTTGCTGGAGTACCAATTGCATCTTTTCGGTTTGGATATAGACGAAGCGTATATATTGATTCCTCATTAATAAGTGCTGCTCTCGTAGGAGCATCCACAATTATAAAAGAAATTTCTGAAAGTAAAACATATATTAGGAGAATAGCACTTAACGATATCACAATTTTATTATCTAGATGTGGTAAAATCATTGGTTTTCTATTTGTTAAAAATCCATCACGAATACTACAAGAAAGTCTTGATTATGCTGTTGAATTAATAAATGCCAAATATTCGCACGCGATTATTAACATAGGAGGACTTGTATCTGAAAAAAATCTTGTATTTAAGATTAAAAAAGATCTAGAGAAGATCTTCCCGTATATTCCTCTGATTCCAGAATAAGTTGTGCATTTACACTATTGAAATGAAAAATGAAAACAATAGCGGGGCCGGCGGGATTTGAACCCGCGACAACGTGGTCCGGAGCCACGCGTGCTATCCTGGCTACACAACGGCCCCATAAAATCATATAAAAAGGCTTTATCTAAAAGGTTTTGATCAGATTAGTCTCTGTGAATGATAAATGAAGAATAATTTTTATTTTAGGGATATTCTATGGAGATTACACAAGTTCTCCTTTTAGCATCATCGTTGCTCATCACAGCAGTTATAATTCATTTTATTTTTTCAAAGATGCTGACAAAAATCCACTTGAGCAAGCAAAGAGCAAAAATTATATCTTCTAATGCATTATTCTCATGGATCACTATCTTAATAATTGTTTCGAGTGTCTACTACGGGTTGCTGGGAAAATTAGATCTTCTTGATTTAATATTCTTGAATGTAATATGTGCAATAGTCGCAATATTCATTGCATATATAATTTCTCTAACATGATTTTCTCATTTTTTCCTTAACAAGACCAACTAGCAGCTTAACACGTTTTGGATCTACTGGCTTGTGCGTAATTCCTTCAATTTTAAAGAAAGTACCAACAATAGCTCCATCAGCATATCTAGCTAAATGTAGTGTTTTAGGATTAAAACCACCTCCAATTAAAACTGGTGATATGCCTGCCTCTTTTAATTTTCTTAGTGTTTTCTCGCTTGGTGCTTCTCCTGTTTTTCTTCCAGTTATTATAACCGCGGATGCTAAACCTCTTTCAAGTGCATCTTTGGCGACATCAACTACATCAGCAAAATATAAAGAAGCTCCGTGTTTAACCTTGATATCAGCAAATATTCCAATTTCCGCATTCAATTTTGATGCATATCTTAGAAGTTCAGGGGCAATTGGATGTAAAATACCAGAATCAGAGACGATGGGTTCTACATAGGCATTTACTCTTATGAATTTCGCCTTACATACGTGAGCAATTGAAAGTGCTTCAATTGCACTATTTCTCAGAAGATTAACTCCGATGGGAATAGATACTTCCTTAGTGATTTCATGTACAATGATAGCCATAGCGGCTATTGTCTCTGGTTCTTTTACACGAATTCTAAATGGCTTATCTCCATAATTCTCCACAATAATACCGTCAATTCCATTTTCTTCGAGAATTTTTGCATCTCTTAAAGCTCGATTAATGATATCATCAAAGTTTCCGGCATATAATGGTGCTCCAGGCAGTGGTGGAAGATGAACAACTCCAATTATTGGAAATTTCTTATCGAAAATTTCATTGAATGAGAGAATCTTCATACAAATCACGAATAATTCCCAAATAAAGATTAAACTAATGATTAGTAATTGTGAATGAATTCAGATGCATTTTTTACTGGAACAAGCACAATTTTAGCAAGAATAATGGAACTACAATGCAATACATAATAATTAATGCTTTCTTATCATGCCATTGAACAAGACCACGTGGAAAGAACTCATCAATAATTGGCCACAAAAATCGAGGTCCATGATACTTATGAGTTAACATATCTACAAGGAGATGCAGACAAACAGCTTCAAATAGATACAAAAAGAATGAATTCTTTGTTATTATGTAAGTACTCATCAAAATGACTGGAAGTAGAAAAACGGAGTGCAATCTCATGCCCCAGATAAAAAGTCTGGTTTCCCTAAGTCCAGTTAATTTGAGATTATTCTTGATAAATGCAAAATAATAGAGTACGTCTGGCAATATCGATCCTAAAATAATTTCCCACTTAAAACCAAAAATAGTTATTGCAAGCAGTATATGTAAGAAATCATCCATCATCAACACTATTTGTAGCATTTTTATTAAAAATCTAATAAAGATTGTGATATGACTTTCTGGAAATATCTTGATTCTTCACTTTTCAATTATGATGAAACGAGAATTTAGATAGAAGCACTTCATTGGCCTGGGTGACGTCCCTTTTTCGGGACGATCCCCAAGCCTCCATGCTTCATTGGCCTGGGTGACGTCCCTTTTTCGGGACGATCCCCAAGCCTCATATATAATATGACAAACATTATTTAAAAGATGGTGTGGAGCATTTGAAGAGAATCATTGGTGTTGACAAGTCAGTTAATGTGATTGGTGTTGTGAGTATTCCCGATATTGTTTTTAATGAGATTTATCAAAAAATTCGAAGATTATTTGGTAGATTCAGAATACATGTTAAGAAGCTTGATAAGAAGCGGAAACGACAGTTTCTTTATAGATTACTCTTAAATATGGATGATTTTTATGCAAAAGGGCTTGACTTTTGGGCAGTGTTATTGATGAAACCTATTAAAAGGTTAAGAAAACAAATACCATTGGTGATTAGCAGAATCATTAAATCGTATTACTGTGTTTCTGCTTATGTGTGTACGAATTTAGATGTTGGGAACTGGATACTTGCTGATGAAATAAGGAAAATTCTTGGTAATGTTAAGGTATTTCGAACGAATTTGCATGAAGCAGTTGAAATTGCTGATGCAATTACTAACTTATATAGATATTGTCGTGAATGTGTTTTTGGTAAAATGTCTCATTTGTTTATTAGAAGATTAACAGAGACGGGGAGAGTTATAATTATCTGAAAATATTGTAATACTTTTGTTTCCTATATCAGATACTTGCATTTGGTAAGATTTCGCAATTTCTTGACGTACCTTTGCGCATAGATATTTTTCACAGTATTTCTATGCTATTTTATTAAATTAACATATGGATGTACAAGGAGAGAGGTTTGAAGAAATTTGTTTATGTCTTTGATCTCGATGGCACTCTTATAAAAAACATAGCTTTTAAATATGCATATAAGAAGTTACCAACAGTGCTTAAACTAGATATTAGCCCCGACGAATTTTCAGAAATTTTCATTAATACATATTATGAACTGGTGAAGCAAGGAAGATTAAAGGAGGCATTTAATTGGGATTTCATTATAGAAAGTATTCTTAATAGATTTGGAAAGACATATTCGAAGGATTTATTTCTCAAATTGATGATCGAGGGACTTAAGAAAAATCTCGTAGAGGTATTAGATGAAGCACACGAGGTATTATCTTTAATTAAAAAAGTGGGGCACTTAATTATTGTTCTTACTAATGGCTACAGAAAATATCAATTACCAGTTTTGCGACGAACAAGATTGATCGATTATATTGACATTTTATTAACTGCTGATGATCTGGAAAAACTTAAACCACATGCAGAGGCTTTTGAAAAAATCTTTGATATTGCCAAAGGATATGATAAATCACAAATAATATTTGTTGGAGATCATCCCTATTATGACATCTATGGTGCATTAAACGCTGGACTAGAGAAAATATTTTGGAGAACAAACTTCTATAGAAGCGGCGAATACACGGTTAAAGAAGTAGCAGATTACATTATAAAATACGCAAAGGATCGATATAACTTGAATTTAGACTTAATGCCCTTTTATAACAGGAAGATAATCATTATAAATAAGTTAACAGAATTGCTGAATATGCGCATGTTAATGAGAATTGATGTTTAAATAAACTTGGAATTGTTTACAATGTATTCTCAAACTAATCATAATTAACTTCTTGTGAAATCAAAGTACGCATTATTGGGAAATAAGAGTTTAATCTTGTAAAAATAGATAAAAAATCTGTGATCAAGAATCTTTAAATTCCGATCTAGTTTTTTGCTTGGGTTTTTCTGTTACTTTTCCAATATATTTGAAAATCCATGTTAATAGTGTTCCTAAAAGAATCAGGCCACCATACGCGCTTAAATTAATTCCTAAGTTTACGCTACTTCCGTTGGCATATATAACTAAATTTGATATCCAAAGGAACCAACAAATCTCGTACACCAGTATTATGAAGTACCTTGTACTTAATATTGCACCGTCTATTATACGATCCTTTGTTTCAATTAATGACAAAATCGCGATTATTATACTCATTGCTATAAGTCCGGTGATATTTGCTGGTACTATTACTCGCACGAGTGTGTCCTGTATAGTTAGTCCTTTTTCTAGTTGTTGTAGTAGTAATACTGGAAAAATGCCATAAGACAAAATGGAAACGATTGCAGAAACTATTTTACGTAAACTTTTGATTTTACTCATTTTCATTCACCTGCTGGACGAGTTATTTCAAGGTCATATGATATCCATGTAACATATTTTATCAGGCTAAGCCTTAGTTTTACTCTATATTCAGTTATCAGATTAGCGATATCTTGAGTTATTCTGAGCCGTAATTCTATCGTCTTACTTTGACCTGGTCTTATTAGCTCTTCAGTTGAGTTTTCTACAAGTATGTTTGACGCCGAATCGAGCAATGAGATTTTCAAATAAATTTTTGAATCAAAAAGAATGCCCTTATGAGTAACATTTAAGACTATAACTCCGACAGCATAATCTGCGTGTGTTTCTGTATAGGAGTTATAGCTAATAGAAATTGATGCGGAATCATATGTTATAGCAAATGTGAATACGGATGTGGCAATCCACACTATTGTTGATAAAACCCAAAAAACTTTCGATATATTCATTATAATAACCTTATACTAGATTTTAAGTAAGAATTAAAAATTTATTAAGTTTAGCTATAAGTAACACTTCAATGAAATCCGAGATTGTGGGGTCAATTTGGGCTTGTGGAAATAAAGATGCGAAAAATTACGGAATTCATTAATGGGGTATTTCCAAATATCAATTAAATTTCTGAATATGCTTGCTTTCTTATGTCTTCTAATGTACTCACTAGCTTTTCTTTCTGTTGGCATTGGACTAATTTTTCTCGCAAGGAATTTATCAAATTTCATTAACACTAAGCGGGAATTATTAATTGAAATTAGAAAGTCATTACCTAAAAGAGTCACTAAGAGTTTAGCAGTAGAATTTGGAAAGAGATATAATTTGTCTCCTCTATTGATTGCTATTCTTGGAAAATATGAAATATAGCAATATTGACACTTAATTTGCAAAAATCATAAATATACTTCTGAAAGAATATTATATGGAGCGAATTAGGAATAAAAATGAAGAAAACCGCAGTGTTTGAGTTACGCTTGCACGACGGAAAAGCACCACCATGGTTAATTTCACGAATGCGAAAATTGGCAAGGCCCATTTTTGAAATTATCATATTAGAATATGGACGAAAAGAACTGTTGAAACGACTGGCTGATCCACTTTGGTTTCAAGCATTAAGTTATGTTTTAGGATATGATTGGGATTCTTCTGGTGTAACAACAGTAACTACTGGTGTATTGCGCGAGGTATTGTCTCCAGATCTAGGCATTATGATGGCTGGTGGTAAGGGAAAAAGAAGTCTTGAAGCTCCAAATGATATTGTTAAAATTGGTGAAGAATTTGGTTTTTCTGAAAGCAAGATTAATGAATTAGTTAGAGCAAGTAGATTAGTTGCGAAAGTGGATAATGCTGTTTTACAGGATGAGCATCAGATATATCATCATGCCTTCTTTGTTGACAAAGACGGTGATTGGACTGTTATTCAGCAGGGGATGTGTCCACGACTTAGAACAGCGCGAAGATATCATTGGACATCATTGAATTTAAAGAGCTTTGTCATAGATCCGCATGAAATCATTGGTGAAATAAAATTACCCTTTGCCCTAAATATGGCATCAAAAGAATCAATTGAAGCACAGAAAGTTTCTGTGGATTTAGTTAAGGAGGGAGTATCAAGAATAAAACGGGATTATAGTAATCTATTAAGATTGGCGAGACGTGAGACAATTTTAGATGTTTTCCTCAAGGGAAAGAAAATAGAAATTAAGCCAACCCCAGAAGTGATTGTAAAAATTCTTCCAGTAAGAGTTAATTGGAATGCTTTGAAGAAAGCATATGAAATACAACCTAAAACCTATGAGGAATTAGTGGAAATACGTGGAATTGGCCCAGGAACAATAAGAGCATTAGCATTAGTTGCGGAGCTCATATATGAAGCTGAAGTTTCATGGAAAGATCCATTGAGATATACTTTTGCACACGGTGGAAAAGATAGAATTCCATATCCTGTTAATGTAAAACGAATGGAAAAAGTTGCAGAATTCTTAGAAGATGTGATCGAAGAAATCAAACTTGGCAAAAAAGAAAAGCAAGAAATGTTAAAACGGCTTTCAAAATTAGTTCCTCGCATGTAAGTAAAAGTTCAGAATTTCTTATTTCTCATTATGATATTCTTCGTTAATTACAAAATGAAATAATGTGATTGGGATTTTAATATAAAATACATCTTTCTTATGTATAGAAGATGTATTGTGAAGAATAATGAAACTTATAAAGAAAACAATAACGTTACCATACAAACTCGTAGAGGAAGTAGAAAAAAAGTTAGTTGGAACATATTTTTCCTCGCTCAGCGAGGCAATTAAAGAGGGATTACGACTTCTCTTAGAAAAATATGAAAAGAAGGATCAAATTGCACTTTTAATTGAATTGTACGAAAAAGGAAAGATCTCAATTCGAGATGCAGCCAAACTCCTAGGATTGAGTTTAAGAGAAACCTATGAAATTTTTTCCAAACGAGGAGCATTTATACAATATGGCGAAGAAGAACTTATTGAGGATTTGGAATATGCAAGTAATAAGTAATTCGACACCGCTCATTCATTTAGCAAAACTAAACCTACTATATGTTCTCAAGAAATTATTTGATACTGTAATTATTCCGCAAATAGTATATAAGGAGATCGTAATTGATGGGATACGTTTAGGAAAAGCTGATGCTTACATCATTGCTGACGCTATAAAAGAAGGATGGATTAGAATCCACAGAGTAAATATGAAAGAAGTTAAAGACATTGCAAGAAGATACAAGATTGATGAAGGCGAAGCATCAGTAAAATACCTTGCAATGAAAATTCAAACAAAACTTGTTCTAATAAATGAAAGAAGAGGAAGAAAAATACTAAAACAACAAGGTTTTAACGTAATAGGAACCCTAGGTATAATCGCTAGAGCTGTAAAGGTGCAGGTAATACCTATAAATCAAGCTCGTGATGCTTTATATAGAATGTTAGCAAATCCTCAAGAATATTGGATTTCCCCATCTGTTATTAAGAAAATGTTGCACATACTATTGAAAGGAAAATTTTAACAATTTTTAGAGAAGTAATCATGAGGAACGAATTTTGTCTACTATTTAATTAGGAAAACGTTTTCGTTGTATTTCTTTCGGAGTTCTGTTGTTGCTTCAGCTAATTCAATAATACGTTTTGCTAACCTTCTAACAAGCATTAAAGCTTCAGAGTCTTTTTTAATTTCTCCTTTTCTAAAAGCAAAGCCCGTTACACCCCTAAATCCGAGAATCATTTCATGCTTAAGCATGAAAGCATGAATTGCCGCGAGTGCGAGTTCTGCTCCGTAACCTCTCCCGACAACAATAGCTCCACCAATTTTATTTCTTAGTAATCCTTTAAGACACCAAGTTCTGTCAATAAATTTTTTAACACACGCTGAGACATTATTGAAGTAAACAGGAGACCCAACGACTAGTGCATCTGCAACAATAATTTTAGGGATTAGTATTTTAGTCATGTCATCTTTTATTGAGCAAAAACCTTTTTTATCAATGCACATCCAGCATGCCCTACAAGGTTCTATGTTCATATTGCATAGATTGAATATTTCTACATGAGCACCATATTTTACTAATTCGTCTTTAAGAAAGTTGATGAGAAATTCTGTGTTTCCTCTACATCTGTAACTTCCCCAAACGCATATCACTTTTATTTTCATTTTTGGTCGCCTTCATGAAGTGTCTTAAAACATGAGACATGGTCTAATATAAATTAGTTAAAGAGAAATTTTCTTTTATTGGATTTGCACTTCCAAAACTTTCTTTATAATTTTCTAGCACTTACTTAGTACTACTTTTATCATTGAGGTATATGCATGAAAATTTATTCATATGAAAATTTTCTCATATATAGCGAGGTGAAAAAATGTGGATCCAGTATTATTCTGGTTATTTATTCTGCTTATTGCACTAATTCCTGGTTTTTTGGCAACGTGGCTTGGCGTGGGAGGATGTTTTTTAAGAATTCCAATGCTAATGTATTTACTGGGATTAGATATAAAGCAAGCATATTTTGTTAATCAAGCAGTAATCGCAGTTACAACGATTCCGGGAGTCATCGAGCATTATAGAAAGAAACACGTTTTCTCGAAGGGAATGATTATCGCAGGTCTTAGTGCCGCATTAGGTGTAGCTCTTGGTGCTTATGTTGTTGCAAAGTATTTGCCTAAGAACATTCTAAAAATAATCTTTGGTTTAGCTTGTATTTTTATTGGATTTTATGTCGCATATAAAACTCTAAAATTCAAACAAAAGTTAACCAAGCGTGTTACGGTTATGGAAACAAAAAGACTCGAATGTGGTCCAAGACTAATAATTCTGATGTTTCTGGCAGGATTTGCTACTGGTATTTGCGGTTTTGGTGGTGGAATATACTATCTCCCAATATATTTCCTATTAGGATATCCAACTCATGTTGCAATAGGTACATCAAGTGCTCAAATGATTATAACTGCTAGCGTTGGAGCTAGTGTACTGGCCTACTATGGTTTCGTAAATCTTTCGATTTTCTTGTATGTTGGAGTATTCACATTAATTGCTTCTTGGCTTGGAGCTAAATTATCAGCAAAAACAATGCCATGGATTTTACGTTTGGTTTATGCTATTCTGATAATTTTAGCTGGAGGATACGTCGCTATTGATGGTTTAAAGGCGTTGTTATCCTAAAATTGATTTTTTAGAGCTCTTAGTAATCACTAAATTTTCAATGCACTAGCTAATGTAATCTAAGTTCTAACTTGTATTGGTTCAATTGTTTTCTAGAAAAATTTTGAGAAGTTTTTGTAACATATCTCTTTTAGCTTTATAAAACCTAAATTTTCCATGAACTTCAATGTCTACCAAATTTGCATTCTTAAGAACACGAAGATGATGCGAAATAAGTGTTTGATCTAATTTAAGAATTTGGACTAATAAACATACGGGCATTTTTATCTGCTTAAGTAAACAGAATATCCAAAGGCGTATTGGATTTGCAAGTGCCTTAAGAATTTGCAAGATTTCTTCACTAGGTTTTCTTGTATCTAATTTCTTTTCAAGTTCAGCGCCATAAAGTTCATGTAGCTTTCTTTTGCATAATTCACTTTGCATTTCACTAATAATCTCTTTTAGTATTGGCATTTGCAAGCACCAAAAACTATAATATTTTTTATTGACAAGAATAAAAGTCGCGTACCATAAAAATTAATTCTCCGAAATTTCAATTTCCTCTCAGAAACATTAATGTTATCATGATAACGTAGTAGATTATATTGCATATGTTGATGTAAAAAATGTTTAATTGTCAGAACCACTCTGATGGTTGAATGAAGGATCCAAAGATGGCAAGATATAATCCTGCAATGATTAGCATTACTATGCTTGCAATGAAGTAGAAGCAAATTATTGGTTTCCTAGTAATTTCTTTGAATTTATTGCGGAAGATATAGCAAGTTTCTATTATAATAATTATGGCTGCTGTAATTACTTCATATGGACTTTGTCCTTCAATTCCAGAGATCATGAATGCAAAGCCTCCTAGGATGGCTGCTGGAAGAATTAAATACCATTTTTCTTCCAAAGTATAATCTGAGTATTTGCTCTCAAGGAGTACTAAGAGAATAGCATATCCATAGAAAGTATAATACATTATTTTGTGACTAACTATTTCATCAAGAAAATATGCATAGTTTGCAAGAAGACCACTTATTCCCTCATGTTCCATTAAGACATCTAAACTGTTTGCAGCCCAATGGAAGCCATGCCCTTCGAAATGGAGAATTAATAAGAAATATGCGAGATACTGAATCCAAACTGGGATTTTATCTGTTTTCAATCCTCTAAAAAGAGCAAAGAGAGTTAATCCAATTATTGGTGGGTAAAAGAACAAGTCGATTATATCGGGATACGAGGTAACTCCTAAGTGTAGTCCGAAGCCAAAAATTAAATATGGGAGAATTACTACTGAAAAATAACCAACTCCAAGGATCCATACTAATATAAATTGCCTTTTTGCTTGGTTCATAGTCCTCACATAATCGTAAAATTAAGGAAAGTATACAATAATCAAAATATATAGTGATATTATTAAGCACGTAATTCTATTCGCAGGATTCAATTGAAGGTTCTCATAAGATTGTAAAAAATCCTTAGAGTAAATCTAAAAATTTGGATTTAATTGGAACTTTTTTGTGCTAAAATAGCGATAAATCCACAATCTTTCTTATACCCTTCAATGGGTTTTTCCAATGTAGGCTTCTCTTGAGGTAATCTGTTAAGTGTTGAAACAACTTTTAATATTTCAAATTTTGCTTTATATAACAAATCCCTAATTTCATTGAACGAGAAAAACCGTGCTGGCTTGTAAAAAACATGTCCTCTTTTCTTTTTCATTAGGTAAGCTTTCCCCCAAGGGCTTTCTTTTTCTATGTATCCAATTACGAGTAAACCGTTTTTCTTTAGTACTCGATGTGCTTCAACTAATGTCATTAATGGATCCTGCACATAACATATTGTAACAATAATGAATGCTATTTCAAAGATTTCTGATTTAAATGGAAGTTTTTCTGCTATCCCCTGAACAACATTTATGCCTCGTTTCTTTGCAAGTAAAAGAGCCGAGAACGAAGGATCTATACCATATTTGATATGTAATGCTTGAGCAAATCTTCCCGTGCCAACACCAATTTCTATGCTCTTTTCATAGGTTTTATCTTCAATAAGTTTTCTAATTGCTTTTACTTCATTAATAAATAAAATTTTTCCCTTTGGTTTCTCAAACCACGCATCATAGTGGTTAATGTGTTTCTCAAAAATGCTTATTTGAGGTTTTTCAGCAATTTCAGGAGATGGGAGAAATATTGGTATTCCATCTTTAATGGCATAGCTTGTATTACATTTTTTGCACACGAGCTTATTCGTATTTTCTAAGTGAAGTGTTTGTGAATCACACTTTATGCATTTCAATAATTTTACTAAATCGTGAATCGTATGCATCAACTAATCAACACCAACTATTGATAAGATTTTCGAAAATATCTTTTACTCCACTAACTTAAGCAAGATATTAATTAACTTCTCTAGACTTTCCCCTAATAACACAATCATTGGCTCCTTTCCCCAATCGCCTCGATGGTAAATAACATCGGGAACTTTCCCTACTCTCTTAATCGCCTCTTTTGTTCCCCAAGGTATGGTCATTCCTTCAATCTTCTTGAATTCCTCTGGCTCCTCAAGTCTATCATAATGGGAGATTGTTAAGCCGAGTAATTTAAGTTTTTCTAGTATTTTTTCGTCAAATTTTATATTCACTGCGGCTCTTATTTTTGCATCATATTCTCTTGCTGTTAAGATATATGATGCCAAATGTTTAGAAACACCAAACTCAGGGCAACCACATGCTTTTGCTTTTCCTTCCACAGGTCTTATTCGCCCGGGTATTGCAGCTACATCATTTTTATCAATTGAATATGTGGATGCAAGGGCAATATTCATGCCTACTTCAGGAATGAGTTCAGAAATTCTTGGATTTGATTCTAATAAATTAAGTGCTTTTTTCAATGATTTTATGATCTCATATCTTTCTGCTTCTCGGTATAACCATGCCATATGATTTACTGGGCCATATCCCTGACCAATGTTAAAGCCATATTTTATCGCAAGATATGTAAATACTTTAGCAGTTTTTATTGCATCAATTAGCGATTTACCCTTAGCAAGTTCAGCAGTAACTGCTGCAGAATAAGTACATCCAGTCCCATGTGTGTTCTTTGTTTCTATTCTCGGCGTTTCAAATGTATAAAATTCTCCATTATAGTGCAGAATATCAATGCTTTTTTCTCCAGTTAGATGTCCTCCTTTAATAACTACTGCCTCGCATCCATACTTCTCAGTAATTATTTTTGCGGCTTTCTTTGCATCATCTACACTCCTAATTTTAATTCTAGTCAAAGCTTCGGCTTCAGGTATATTAGGAGTTACTATCTTTGCATGAGGTAACAAATATTTGATTAATGCATTACGAGCATCAGCCTTCATAAGCTCTGCACCAGATTTTGCTATCATGACAGGATCGACGACTAATGGAAAATCATAATTTTTTATTTCCTCTGCAACGGCTTTAATTATTGATGCTGTATGAAGCATACCTGTTTTCGCGGCATCAATTCCAATATCTTCTGCAACCGCTTTAATCTGAAGCTTAATCATTTCCTCCGGAACATCATGAATCCCCAGTACTGCCTTAGTATTTTGTGCGGTTACCGAGGTTATAGCAGCCATACCAAATACGCCGAGTGCTGAGAATGTCTTAATATCAGCAATTATTCCAGCACCCCCACCTGAATCAAGTCCGGCAATTGTTAAAGCACGTGCAATTTTGGACAATAATAACACCATAATAAAAAGGTCTTATTTATCTTTAATGTGATTGCCAAAAGTATTTACTTAGTACATTGTAAACAAGATGGAGGAAAAATAGTATAATTTAAAGAATATAATTGCTATGCTCCTAATTAATTATAGAAAATGCTGAAGGCTGGGACATCTGAAGAGCTGATGAATTAAAATTCAATACTGAGAGTTCAGATTTAGAATTTTGATAATTGTTTTACTCTTAAGATAAAGGTTGTTTGCTTAGCTACTGAAATGTCTCATAAATTCGTCGCTTGAAGTAAACACTAGAACTCCCATCTTTTTTGCAAATTCTTTTGCTCTTTTTCTAACAAATGGTGAAATAATCACAAGAATCGGTTTAATTTTTGAAATTTTCTCATAAAGGACGCCAATCCTAATAAGTTCGGCGACATCAGACTTATCAACACTAGCCTTAATTTCAATAAGCATATGCATGTTATCCTTAATTAAAACATCGACATCAATAACCGAAGGTGCACCATAAACAATGCCCTCACTATCATAATACTCCCATTTTTCAACATGAAAACCATAACGTTCTAAAATTCCTTTAATACCTTCCCTGAACGCATCCTCTGCCAAAAGACCCCATCGCGTACCAAGAGCACTAAGTTGTTCCCTAAACATTTGCATTTGCTTGTTGAAGTCTTCGCGCATCTCAAGCATGCGTTTCTCGAGGGCTTGGATTCTCTTGTTGAAGTCTTCGCGCATCTCAAGCATGCGTTGCTCGAGGGCTTGGATTCTCTTGTTGAAGTCTTCGCGCATCTCCGTCATCTTATCCGAAAGATCTCTTCGTAAGTTAATCATTTCGCGGTTAAAGTCTTCGCGCATTTTCCTTATTTCGTCAAGTATTTGTTTTATTTCATCCCTTGTAACGAAGTGCTCCATTAGTAATTCATATAATGCCATTCTGATGCTTGGTTTTTTCTTTGCAAGTTCTATTAATCTTAACATTAATTTTTCTTCTTCACTTGTCATTAAGACCCCTACTAATATCTTTTAGCAGTAGCATATTTAAACCATTAAGGATTCGATTTAAAATTTGTTGTGAATTTAATGCAAGTTTGAGTTAATATGTTTTTAATATTTCATTTAGTAATTTCTTTGAATTTTCGTAAAATAAATTTGCTATCTTTGTATTTTACGATCCTTATTTTGTCTTCTTTGATAAGTTTCTCCAAGATTTTGCATGGATCAAATCCAGATTTTTGAAGTAATTCATACGCGTATTCAAGTTTCATTGGATGTACTGACACTATTGCTAATAGATCCGAGATTGGATCTTTACCTAAGCCAAAATTTTCGCCTTCATATTCTATTAAAAGCTCAACACGAGTACCTAGATATCTCTGAAATATATTATATGCTTCTAGAATGCGTTCTTCTGTTGGTGGTTTGACCCAGGATTCTGTTGGTGGTCTTATTGGTATAGCAATGTATGCTTTGCTTGGATTAATGAGTCGTATGTATTTCGCGATTTTCTCTATTTCTGTTGCATTATCATTAACACTTGAAACAAGCATAGTTTCAGTAATAAGTTTTCCCCTAAAGTCTCTTGAGAATATTTGGATTCCATCTAAAATTTCTTCATGAACTAAAGCGTGATGTGGTCTATTTATTGTCCTGAATATAGTTGGAGAAATAGCATCAATTTTTACAGAAACTAAGTCTGCAATCATTAAATCATTTCTTACATCATCGTTAAATAAGAGGGACGCATTCGTAATAACGGCTATAGAAATACTTGTATTTTCTTTTAACAAATCAATTTCTCGACCTAAATTAATGTCAAGTGTTGGCTCACCATCAGGAACAAAAGTTATGTAATCTATATTATCATCTCCAATCTCCTTAATTCTCCTAAGAACATCGGCAACAATATCCCTCCAAGGAAAGAATTCTCGTCGCGTTATAATTTTGTGTCTTGTCAAACCGAGCTGACAGTATATGCAAGAGTACGTACAATATTTGAAAGGAATGTTGTTCACACCTAATGAACGGCCCAGTCTGCGTGATGGCACGGGTCCAAATGCGTATTTTTTAGACATTTATTACACGCAACCAAGTTATACTTACCTAATTCATAATACCTCGCTTAAAAACTTAATAACATTATCAATAGTATATTTTTAGAATGGCTCAGTTAATGATGAATGCGCGGCGTCCCTGATTAATATGATGAGGCAACCGCCACTGATGTTTTTAGATACTTGTAATTATTACCAATGATTATGCAAGGCTTAATTATTCCCTTTCTTCGTAATTCATCTATATCCTTAGCCATCTTAATTTGTTCGAGCCATGGGCCAAATCCATGTCCCTTACTTGTTAATTTTGCAAAGTAATTCATAATCTTATCATCAATTTTTCCAATGGGTGCATTAGAGAATGGAGTTCCCGGTAATGGTAGAAAAACGTGAGCGCGGACTCTCGCTCCGAGTTCCACTAGTTTCTTTATTAAATTAAATGTTGCTTCTACATCTTCTCTTGTTTCTCCAGGGAGCCCAAAAATGAAATCAACATCCACGATAAATCCGTATCTAAGGGACAATTTAACTGCATTTATTACATCATCGACTGTGTGCTGTCTTCCTATCTTCTTTAGGATTTCATCACTTCCAGACTGTGCACCAAATGAAATTCTTTTGCGTGTCGTGTATTTTGAAATCAATTTAATTGTATCTTCGTTTATGAAGTCAGGTCTGACTGTGCTTGGAAATGAGGTTAAGTATAAATTTCCATGGTATTTAATCACTGATAATTCGTAGGTTTTGGAGAAGAATTCCTCAAGAATTTCCATATTTGGTTCTCGTCCTGTTTCACTACCATAGCTTAGTATATTTGGCGAAATGTATCTCGTGTTGACTAATCCGCGTTCTAACATTCTTTTCGTGTATTCTAAGACTAAATCTAAACTTCTATGTCTTGGTTTAAATCCCAGAAAATAAGATACTTGGCAATATTTGCAGCCAAAGGGACAGCCGCGAGTTATTTCAATTGGATTAAACAATCCAAGTTCTTCACAGTATGGAGGAAAATTGTCTAAATTAACTCTATCAAAACCATTAAATTTGAGCTTAGAATCTTCGAGGTATGCAAGTCCCTTAATCCCTGTTGGATCAATATTTTCAGATAAACATCTAATTAGTTCAGGGAATGCTCTTTCTCCGTCACCAGCTATCACATAATCAAATCCAAGTTCAAGAGTTCCTAGAGGATCGCCGCTTGCATGAGAGCCACCACAGATGAGTATAACTTGTCCTAATTTTTTCATACTTGAAAGTGTTCTTATTACTTCAAGATTTCCTTTCAATTGTGTTGTCATTAAACTTATTCCAACAAATATTTTATCGTATTTCTGCATAAGAATTGGGAGTATTCTTGTGATTTTGCCTATGGTTTTAATAAGGTAAATATCCAAGTCAAGGTTAGCATCATATTGAACTAAGCTACCTATAAGAACATTAAAGGCCCATTTGTTAGAGCCAGAGTAATTTAGTACTAATGCATTACTGGAATTTGGGAAAATGTTTTCTGCAAGAGAGCGTTCCCATATTAACTTTTGTATTCTCATTTTGTTCCCTATTTCATTATTGAAATCATACTTAGACTTCAAAAATAAATAATGAGTTTCCAAAAAGAACAAATTAGTAACGTATCATATTATTTCTCTTTTAGATTGCTATAACTTGGAGATGTAATAGCACATTCATTATTACTCAGAGTATTTCACTAATGGAAAAAATCTAAGACGATTCTTAATTATTTGTCTAATTAGAAAAAGCATGACCAAAGTATCACATGTTTAAATGAAATTTTTTATCTTCAAAAAGTTTATATTTTTTAGGAGTTCCTTGGGGTGTTCTCATTATGAAATACAAGATATCCGGTAAATTATCTGATGGTCCAGTGTCTCGGTATATTAATCGCCCAATATCAACACGGATAACGAGTTTCGTATTGCACTTCTGGAAAGATGCGTCTCCTAACATAATGACCATAATTGCATTTCTAATAGGAATTCTTTCTGCAATGTCCTATTTATTTGTTGGACCCTTGATAGCAGGAATAGCTGTTCAGATAGCATCCATAATTGATGGAGTTGACGGAGAAATTGCAAGAGCACTTGAAAAGCGAAGCAATTTTGGAGCTTTTTTGGATTCAATGTTAGACAGATTTGTAGATATAGCAATAATCATATGCATAACAGTATATCTTGCAAGAAGCCAATACGTGAATATGGAAGTTTTGGCACTAGTATCATTATTAGCCTTATCTGGAACAATATTAGTTAGTTATGCTCGAGGAAAATCTCAGCAATTATTTGGAGAAAATCCAGAGATTGAAAGAATGAATTTTGCGACAAGAGATGTTCGTTTGTTTATAATTTTTCTTGGAAGTATTCTTGGTTTTTTGCTCGAAACACTAATTCTCTTAGCAATTATGACATACTTGCAAGTACTCGTGAGGATGTGTCTCGTTGCTAAATATTACAAGACTATAAGTAGGCAGTCCGAGAAGAGTGTTGAAATCGCAGATTTTAAAGGAATTTCGAAAGTCGAGAATACAAATCCTTTCTATGACTTGCAACAAGCGCAACCCGAGGATTTCTAATTAAATCTCCTTTAGCATGAAAACTAAAATGTATATTTGATTCTCCAAACATGATTAGTAATGAAGCAACATCTGTGAATTTCAACTTATAAGAATTATCAATAATAGCATCTAAATCTCTCTCAATCAACTTAATTCCGGAGTATACTATTGACCCAAGCATTCTAATAGTAGCGAATTTCCGAATTTCATTCACTACTCTACCATCAGTATTAGCGACTTCAATTAACGTATCCTTGTCATCTCTATGTGAAATTGTGAACTTTTCTATTTTATTTCTCGATATTCTTATTATTCCACGTCCTTTCATTCCAATATATATTGTATCCGTAGGAATTACCCAAATTAAACCAAGAAGCAAATTAATATCTTTATTATGTTTTGCTAAAGCTAGGCTAAAGGCATAAAATGGTATTTTTCTGGCTAAATTTAGTGATCCATCAAGTGGGTCAAGGAATATGACATATGGTAGCTCACGAACATCAATGCCCTCTTCTGAAATGATATCTGCTGGAAAAGAGTGTTCATGCACGGCTTTCACAAATATTTCATGTATTTTTTCATCAAAAGCCCGGGTGTATTCTCCATAAATATTTTTACCAATTATTTCTGTATTACTAAGTGCTTTCAAGATCTGTGGTTTAATTAAATTAAAAATCTGGTATAATTTCAAACCAAGAGTAAAATTTTTGAAGAACTCTTGGAGCATGTATATTCCCAAAAAATGATGAAAAACTAAAGATGCTTAAAATAATCAACTATTTTTCTATTTCTGCTTCGACAAGAGATAAGAGTCCGGTCTCCTTATTGAGCTCAACTTTCTTTATATCTTCACTCCAATAGTATCTTCCATGAACCCAAAATAGTCTTGCAATTTCCCTCCTCTTCCATCTCATAATCATTCTGATGTAGAACATTTCATCGAGTTGATGCTCAATTCCTAAACCTCCTGCTGTTACTTGCTCTGGACCGCGTGTTTGTAATATGAAGAATACCATTCCTTCTCTAAATGGACTAAAATAATATCCACTAATAGCGCCCTCGATTGCTCTTAAAATAGATTCATCGACTACTTCAACCCATTTTCTTTCAGTCTTATCCCATTTCTTTTCTGTTGCAATTTTAATCCATTCTCTTCTGGGAATTCCATGACGCACGAATTCAATCATGTATGTAGCTACTTGTCTTTGAATGGCTTCTAGTGGAACAATGGCGGAGAATGAATCAAGAACCATATTTATATTTGTACTCACACCAAAATGCCGTATACATTCACGGAAAATTCCAGCCATGAATTCTAGTGTTGCCTCCCTGTCAAGACGAAGGATTCTAGCAGGATTCACAACAACTAATAATCGCGATGTTATGTTCTCTAATTCACGTTGGGATGGAAGAACACCATGAATCGCTTTAAAAGTCGCACGAATAATTGGCATAATTTGTGCAAGTGCCGCCTGCCTACTGTAAACTTCTGTTGAAACCCAAACCCATTTTGCATCTGAATCATATATTAAATGAGATGCAACAATTTGCATGGCTAGTGTGGATTTACCGCACTTGGGAGGACCCGACATTCCCACAGTTGCCGGTTTAAAGATTGTTTCTTTCTCCGTTTTTATACTTCCATCAGGGGCTCGATAATCTACAGAAAAACCAGGAAAATATATTTTAACCGCTTTTAACATACTCAAAACCTAATTAAAAAATATGAAGCAGGGGATTTTTAAATATATCTTAGAAACTTCTCCATAAATTTACCTTTATATCTTTGAAATCAATACAAAACGATATTGTGATTTGTTAAAAATTGGATTTGCTAAGAATTTTAATTCTTAACAAATAAACATTATTTGGGATGAATTGTGGTTTCCGAGTTAATGTTACTCAATGCACTTGAGGAGTCTAACGTGATTTCTGTCTTAATAAAACACAAAGATTTTGAAACATTAAATAGACTTCTTAATGCGCTCTTTAATCAAGGTCTTATTTCTAGGAGCGATTTGCAGCGACTTGCTCTAAAATTATTGCGTATAACTAATGCTGGCGAGGAAGAATTTGAAAAATTAGCAGAAGAATTCGAAAAAGAACTAATAATGGCGATTCGAATTAGGTCTTCACGCAAAAGAGATATTGATATATTGCGAGAATTTAATATGAAATTAGAGAAACTTTATAAGAGGGGTCTTATTTCTAGGAGCGATTTGCAGCGACTTGCTCTAAAATTATTGCGTATAACTAATGCTGGCGAGGAAGAATTTGAAAAATTAGCAGAAGAATTCGAAAAAGAACTAATGGTGTTCGAGAAGTGAGCTTTGAGCATGCTGGGGAAGAAATTTTTGACATATTGTTTAGGAGAATCCTCGAGTATAATCACATAAATTATATTCCAAATTTCAGAGGAATTGATTATCTAATATCAAGAGAATTAATCTTTGTTGAATTAGAAGACACTGTGCATGAAATATATAATGCGACATACCAAATGCTTCGTAACATCATTCCTATAGCTCAACTATACTATGCACCCATAGTTATTGCAATACCAAGACCCGAATTGCCAGAACTCCTTTTGTCGCCACTTGCATATTTCTTTAGAAAAACAAGTGGTTTTAATGTTAGAAGAGAATTGTGGATAGTCTTGTCTGAACGCAAATTGATTAAAATCATTGAGAGTAAAGTGACTCCCTCAGAAATATTAAATTCAATCTCAAGAATCATTGAGATTAAATTAGATAAACATGGAAAATTAACAGAAAAATCTGCAAAAAGACTATTAAGTGAACTAAGAAAATACACTTAGTCTTTGATATTTATTTCAAAATCCTATATAATCTTCACTTATTAGAATTTTCCTGGTGAACTGTATGAGTAAGATCGCTTGGGATATTTCACATCAAGAGTTTACCATAGAAGATCACTATTACTTTTCAATTTTGAAGAGGAAATTATCTGAGGTGGGTGCTATTGTGTCCGAGATTACGGATTTTAAAGAAATAACAAAGTTTGATATTCTCGTATTAAATTATCCTGAGAAATCGTTTACTTTGGATGATGTTAAGCTAGTAAAACGTTTCATGGAACAAGGAGGACGAGTAATTGCATTAGGATATTATAATAATGAAGATTCAATTGCAGATACAATAAATTCGCTAGCTGAGTACTTTGGACTGAAATTAATGGACGATGAAGTTACAGATAATGTGAATAATATCAATGATGACAAATATTTCGTTGTTACATCAAAAGTAAAAGCATTTAATAAGAATGTTAAAAAAATTCTAATGCCCGCACAGC
>Ga0190313_1000347_pt1 | contig 28211 bp, 29 predicted proteins | sample 4870071011_MG_FD_169989 | JGI IMG/M metagenome (GOLD analysis project Ga0190313, IMG submission 169989) | Hydrothermal vent sediment bacterial communities from Southern Trench, Guaymas Basin, Mexico - 4870-07-10-11_MG | ecosystem: Environmental > Aquatic > Marine > Hydrothermal vents > Sediment ... | reverse complement strand
GTTGGAACGCCATCTAAAGGGGACGGCTCAATTGATTTAACTTACATTAAAGAAGCTTCAAAAGAAATTGGCAAAGCTCTAAGAGATAAAGAAGGGCATCATGTTGTTGTCGTCAAGAGTACTGTTCTCCCGGGAACTACTGAGGGAGTCGTAAAGCCTATTCTCGAGGAGTATTCTGGCAAAAAAGCTTTTGAAGACTTTGGTTTAGCAATGAACCCAGAATTCCTGAGAGAAGGAGTGGCATTAAGAGACTTCCTAAACCCAGATAGAATAGTCATTGGAGTGCAAGATGAGAGAACGAAACAAATTCTTGAAGAGCTTTACAAACCAATTAATGCTCCAAAACTAATTGTTGACATTAAAACTGCTGAAATGATTAAATACGCCTCAAACGCTTTCCTCGCAACAAAAATAAGCTTTGCCAATGAAATAGGAAACATTTGTAAAAAGCTCGGCATTGATTCATGGAAAGTCTTTGAAGGCGTTGGCTTGGACCATAGGATAAGTCCACATGCATTTAAATCTGGCGCTGGTTTTGGTGGCTCCTGCTTTCCAAAGGATGTCAGGGCATTAATCAATAAGGCGAAAGAGATTGGGGAAGAACCGTTGATTCTGGAAGCGGTCATTGAGGTAAATGAGAGACAGCCACTCAAGCTTATTGAGTTACTGAAGAAGCATGTACCAGACTTAAAAGGAAAAACGGTTGGTGTCCTGGGGTTGGCTTTCAAACCTAATACTGATGATGTCAGGGAAACGAGAGCAATTTCGGTAATTCAAAAGCTTTTGGAGGAGGGAGCAAAAGTTATTGCTTATGACCCTAAGGCAATGGAGAACTTTAAACAACTGTTTTCACAGGTTGAGTATGCTAACTCTGCTCAAGAAGTTTTGAAAAAAACTGATATAGTTTTAATCCAAACAGAATGGTCTGAATTTGAAGAGCTTGATTACTCTGGAAAGATTGTGATTGATGGTAGGAGAGTTAAGGCTGCTGAAAAGACTGCAAGAATTTATGAGGGAGTCTGCTGGTAGGAGGGATGAATAATGTCAAAGGTATTAGTTACTGGAGGAGGAGGCTTTATTGGCAGTCATATAGTAGACAAACTTCTTTCGATTGGTTATGAAGTTGTGGTGATAGATTGTCAAAAGGAGATTCCTACAAACCTAAAACATAATCTTGAAAATAAAAACTTTACATATATTCCAGGAGATGTAACAAACAAGAAATTTTTGGAAAAGGTTATTTCAAAAGATTATGAGATAATATATCATCTTGCTGCTATAGTTGGGGTTAGGAATTATGTGGAACATCCTCTCAGAACAATAGATGTAAACGTCATTGGAACTAGAAATATCATTGATATTGCCCTGAAAAATGACATTAAAATACTTTTTGCAAGCACTAGTGAAATATTCGGGAAAAATCCAAATGTGCCATGGGATGAGGATGCAGACAGAGTATTAGGGTCAACCAAAGTTCATAGATGGACATATAGCACCAGTAAAGCATTGTGTGAACATATGTTATTTGCTGTATATGATAGATATGGACTTCCAATAGTCATAGTTAGGTATTTCAATGTATATGGTCCTCGCCAAAAACCTATTTTTGTTATACCTAGTATGATAAAAAGAGTTCTTAATGGACAAAATCCAATAGTATTTGACAATGGTGAACAGACAAGATCTCCAACATATATTGAGGACGCTGTAGAAGGTACAATTTTAGCAACGACAAAAAAAGTTGCAGAGGGGGAGGCATTTAATATTGGAAGTACATTTGAAATGAAAATAAAAGAAATTGCAGAACTGATAATCAGATTGGCTGGGATGGAAGGCAAACTGTATCCAGAATTTCGAGAAAGTAATAAAGTCTACAAATCTTATGAAGACCTAAAACGTAGAGTTCCAAAAGTAGAAAAGGCAAAAAAATTGTTAGATTGGGAAGCAAAAACAACACCAGAAGAGGGAATTAAAAAGACCATTGAGTGGTATAAAAAACATCCAGAATATTTTAATAGTATCTAAACTAGAAGGTGGTAACAATGCCTTTTAAATTTAAAAAATTGGAAATTCCAAATGTAGTATTAATTAAGCCTAAGGTTTTTGAAGACGAAAGAGGATTTTTCATGGAAACCTATAAAAAGCCAGATTTTGAGAAGGCTGGAATAAAGGGAGAATTCATTCAGGACAACCACTCAAAGTCTAAATATGGGGTTCTTAGAGGATTACATTTCCAGAAAGAACCTTACGCCCAAGCGAAGATAGTTAGATGCATTAGAGGAGTAATCTATGATGTTGCCGTGGATTTAAGGAAAAACTCACCAACTTTTGGAAAGTATGTTGGCGTTATTCTTTCAGAATATAACAAATATATGCTCTACATTCCAAGGGGCTTTGCTCATGGGTTTGTTGTGCTGAGTGATGTTGCCGAAGTTGTTTATAAAGTGGATAACATTTATGCTCCAGATTATGAAGGCGGCTTAATTTGGAACGACCCAGATGTAGACATTCAATGGCCCATTGAGAATCCAATACTCTCAGAAAAGGACAAAAAATGGCCAACCCTAAAAGAGCTAATCCAAAGAGGAGAATTGTTTTAGGTGAATTAGATTTTTATTTTTGTAACTGGGACTTAATTAGTAAGGTGGTTAAGATGAAAGTTGCAATAATCGGTGCAAAAGGACAGCTTGGAAGTGATTTGGTTAAAGCTTTTGGAGAAGATGCAATCCCTTTAACTCATGAAGATTTAGATGTTACAGAGTTTGAGAGCTTAAAAATTTTGAAAGATCTTAAACCCGATGTAATAATCAATACTGCAGCATATGTTAGGGTTGATGATGCTGAACTTTATCCAGAGAAAGCGTTTCAAGTTAATGCAATTGGAGCTTTAAATGTTGCAAGGATAGCCAACGAAATTGGTGCTGTTAATGTTTACATCAGCACGGATTATGTTTTTGATGGAACTAAAGGAGAGCCTTACATTGAGGAGGATGTTCCAAATCCGCTGAATGTTTACGGGCTTAGCAAATATGCTGGAGAAATTTTTACGAGGAATTATTCTACAAAATATTACGTCATCAGGGTTGCGAGCTTGTATGGAAAAGCCGGAGCGAGCGGAAAAGGAGGGAACTTCGTTGAATTCATGATTCAAAAAGCCAAGAATAGAGAAGAAATTAGAGTTGTTGATGACATGTTCATGAGCCCAACTTACACGAGAGACGTTGCTAGAACACTGAAGAAGTTCCTAGAGATTAAACCAGAGTTTGGGACTTATCACATAGTGAATGAAGGATATTGTAGTTGGTATGAGTTCACAAAGGCAATCTTTGAGATTTTAATGTGGGATGTCGAGATAAAGCCAATAAAGTCAAGTGAGCTGAAGAGGTTAGCGAAGAGACCAAGGTTTTCAGCATTGAAGAATGAGAAGCTGGAAAAGATTGGCTTAAGTATGAGGCATTGGAGAGAAGCTTTGGAAGAGTATTTAAAGGAGAAAGGATATTTGTCCTTGTATATTTGACCTCTTTTGCCATGTCATTAAATGAAAGTCATGATACTTACTATAGTCACCATTTGGATGTAATTAAAGTTATAGCAGTTAAAAATTAGGGAAAGGAAGAAAAATATGGAAGATATTATTTATTTTGGATAAAGGGTACGTTAATGAGGGAATTTTTAGCTAAGGAGGGATTCTGCAAATTAAGTTAGTCTTCTGAATCCCTTATGAGCAACAGGTCCCTTCAGTAATTTATATATGGCATTGGTTTCAATTGCCTTTCTTAGTATTTTGAATACCTCATCCACATTTTCTAGATATTTTTCTACATGTTCCTCAGTGTGACTATACGAGACATAGACACTTGATGATGCCAAGAAACCTCTCTTTAACATTTCTTGGGTAAAAAGTGTACGTAATGCTTGACTATCTTCTCCGTATTCAAAAGCAAATGTTATTAATGGGGGAACGGCATCCATTATGTCAATTTTTAAGCCATGTTCATCTGCAATTTTTTCCCATCCTTTGCCTATTAAGTTACCAACTTTAATTAGATGGGATGGGACGTTCTTTTCTAACATTTTATTTATTGTAGCTAATGCTGCAGTTGGGCCTATTCTTTCAGTCCAATATGTACTACTAATAAAACTTTCTTGTGCCATGTCCATGATATCCCCTTTTCCAACAATTGCTGCCATAGGAAATCCATTGCTTATTGCTTTACCATAGACTACAATATCTGGATACACCCCATATATTTTATGGATACCTCCAACATTCATTCTCCATCCAGAAGTCACTTCGTCAAATATTAACACTGCTCCAATTTCATCTGCAATTTTTCTAACTTTCTTTAGAAAATTATTTTTTGGTTTATGGTGTCTTATAGGTTCCATCACAATTGCTCCAATGTCTTCGTTATTATCTACAATTTCTTTTAGCTCTTCTATTTTATTATAATGGAATGGGATTGCTGTTCCTTTTAAAACTCTTGGAACTCCTAAAGGATTTAATCCTGGAAGTAAGTGTCCATCTAAATTCCTAGTATCCGCTAAATTTGCAGCTAGATACCAATCGTGCCATCCATGATATCCACAAAAAGCAATTTTGTCCCTTTTTGTATATGCTCGAGCAAGCCTAACAGCTATTGCCATAGCTTCCCCTCCAGTTCGTGCATATCGTACCATATCCGCCCAGGGGTGTAATTCTAAGAGCAACTCTGCTAGTTCAACTTCTTCTGGACAATTTAACGTTGTCATTGTCCCCATGTCTATTACTCTCTTAACGGCAGCATTTACATCATCATCGGCATAACCTAGTATACATGCTCCAATTCCCATGAGTGACATATCAATGAATTTGTTGCCATCTAAGTCCCATATTTCAACTCCTTTTGCTTTTTTAAAATAAGATGGCCATTGTTCAGGTAAAAACATTTCTGCACGTTTAGATAGTAGTTGTGATCCACCAGGAATTATTTTTTTTGCTTTATTCCATAGTTCTATTCCTCTTTTTATTTTCATTTTTCCCCCTCCGTATACTTTTGAGGAATATTTCATCTTGTTTCAGTGATTTTAAATATCCTTCATTAATTTTTACATGTTGATTTATTTTTATTAAATCTGGATGCTCTTCAAGGTACCTTATTACGTCTTCAAGATAAAACATCTCTTTCCCAATACCTTCATAAATTTTTGTTATGAATATATAATCCTCTGGCCGATCTAGGGATAAATGATATAGTGGATATTTCTTACTTGCTGTAACATTTTTCTTTTTAAACTTCTCATTTTTTAATATATATGTTGTAACGTGTTCCCTCTCAGATGGTAATTTTGCATGTCTCCAAGCTTCTTCTAAGACCTTAAATGAAAAAACTTCAACATCGACTCCTTCTGGAAATGTGTACTGAATTGTATTAGATACATAGTCATATCCTCCCTTTAAATATTCTTTAATTACAAGATCTATGATATTTGGATCATGTAGAGGACAATCTGCAGTTATTCTTACGATGTCTCTTATGTTATATTGCTTTGCACATTGATAATATCTATCTAGAACATCATCTTCTGAACCCCTATAAACAGGGATGCCATTCTTTTTACAAAAATCTGCAATAACATCATCTTCTTTTTTTGTGGTAGTTGCAACAATTACCCCACTAATTAACTTTGCTCGTGACACTCTGTTTATTACATGCCAGAGGACTGGTTTTCCTAATATCTCTAACATAACCTTTCCGGGTAGTCGTGTTGATCCCATCCTTGCCTGAATAATTACAGTCGGCAACAATTATGATCCCCCCGTATCTTCATTATGATTTCTAAGGTGTCCCTCGCTGTGTAAATATTACTTAATGGTTCATATCTATTTTGTACACAATAAAAGAAATGTTCCAATTCACTTATATATGATTTGCTTAGATAGTCTGTTTCATATTTTTCAACTATTAATCTATTAAAGTTGGAGTCATAAAATTCAAAAATGTTATCTTTAAATATCCACTTAGCGTATCCCATTTCTCCTACCACTTTGCAATATCTATTATATTTTCTCTCAACCATGTTTACATGAACACTTCCTATAATCCCATTTTCAAATTCTAATATTATTTCTGCCATGTCTTCTACATTTATCTCCAATGTACTAACTTTGGTATAGATTGCCTTAATGTTTGTAACTTTACTTCCAGCAAGCCATAAGACATAGTCTATTTCATGAGATCCATCTAATAATATCCCTCCCCCTAACTCCCTAGTAGCAGTATAGCCTTTACGATAATCCATCCAGGGTCTCCAATCTGGTAGATACTGTCCGAACTCTGCCCTGATATAATAGATTTTTCCCAATTTCCCTTCAGTTATATAGGACTTTAATTTTTGTATACCGAAGTTGAATCTTTGATTATATCCTACCATTATTATTAGTTTATTTTTTTCTTTTATTTTTATCAGTTCATCAATATGATCCATGTTGTGGCTTAATGGTTTTTCTATAAATAAATCAATACCTTCTCGTGCTAGCTTTAATGCTAATGGAACATGAAAAACAGGAGGCGTGAGAATGAACGCAACATCGTACTCTTCCCGAGATAGTGCATCTTCAAGATTGTTAAAAGTATTTTTTATTTTAAAATTCTGTTTAACATATTCCAGTTGGGCAGTATTTATATCTACGACGTCTATGTTTGTATATCCCAATAGGTTTAAGTTACGTATATGTCGTTTTCCTATTGACCCTGCGCCTACTACGAGGATCTTCATTTTTAATCACCCAATTTTTAATTTTTGAGATTTTTAGATATACCCAGATCCTAAAAATTTTCTGCTTTTTCTGCTTTTCAGTATTTTCGCTTTATTCGATTAATTCCCACCTTAGTGGTGTTCCCTTTGGAATATCATACCTAGCTTTGTGTCCTATGATTTCTTTTAGGTATTTGGGAGGTAACCCATAACCCGGTCGGATGGATTTCACGTTTTTTTCTGTAAATAATTCACCTTTTTTGATATCTTTAACTACGTAAAGAGATCTCCTAAATTTTCTTGTTTCTTCTTCACTTTTGTCTGTTCCATACTTCACGTCCCCTAGGGCTTTCTCGACATTTCTAATCGCTTGAACCATAGCTTTAAATTCATGGGGTTCTAATGAAAATTTTGAATCTGGGGTTCGAATTGAACGAGATAATGTAAAGTGTTTCTCTATTATTGAGGCTCCTAATGCTACAGCAGCTATTGGAATTTCAATTCCTAAAGTATGATCTGATAATCCTACTGGAACACCAAATGTTTCAATCATATTTGGTATTGTTCTTAAATTCATGCTCTCATATGGTGCTGGATATGCACTTGTACATTTTAGTAGTGCTATTTGATTATTCCCCTTTTTTCTAACAGCTTGAATGGCCTCTTCTATCTCACCTAGTGTTGCCATTCCAGTGGAGATAATTATTGGCTTTCCAGTCTCAGCAACTTTTTCTATAAGAGGAATATCAACAATTTCGGGGGATGCTATTTTATATGCGGGCACCCCTAACTCTTCAAGAAAGTCAACTGCCGTAGGATCAAAGGGGGAAGAAAAGAAGTCAAGCCCAAGCTTGTTAGCTATTTTCTTTAATTCTTTTTGCCACTCCCATGGCATATAGGCCTCTTTATACAGTTCGTATAGTGTTTTTCCATCCCACAAAGTTCCACCTTTAATCTTGAATTCAGGTCGATCAACATCTATGGTAATTGTATCCGGAGTGTATGTCTGAACTTTAACAGCATCAGCACCTGCTTCTTTAGCAACCTCTATGAGCTTTATTGCAATTTCAAAATCTTGATTATGATTTGCCGAAAGCTCTGCAACTATATATACCGGGTATCCGGGACCGATTTTTCTACCATTTATTTTTATATAAGGCGTTTTCATAAATTTCCCTCCACCTCTCTTTGTTCGACAACCACTCCTTTTTTAATATGCTCATTACAATAACATCTCTAAAAACACCATTTTTAAACTTAAATTCCCTTAAGGTTCCTTCTTTCTGGAAGAATTTTTCATATAGATGAATTGCTGCAATGTTGTCACTGAATACTTCAATTTGAACTCTATTCAGTCTTAATATATCAAAAGAGAATTTTAATAAAGCATACATCATCAGCTTGCCAAGTCCTTTTCCCCTAAATTTTTCATTCCCAATATAAATTCCAACTGATGCACTTTTATCCCTCATATTGAGGTTAGAAAGGCCAACTACACCAACTGGTTCATCGTTGTATTCAACAAGAAAATAAACTGCGGTATTTTTTGTTCTGAGTCTGTGAACCCAGCTAAAGTGTTCTTCTGGGACAATTATGTGATCGGTATACATCCATTTTCGGATTTCGTCTTTATTTCTCCAGCTTCGTATAGTTTCTAAATCTTCTCTATTCAAATTGATCACATTTAAAAGCTTTAACTTTCCAAAATCAAAATTTGATGTTAGTAATTCCCTAAGTGTATGTTTATAATCGGTTTTATCATTTACAATTATAAATCTCTGATTTTTATAGTACCTAAATTTTTCAATATTTTCCCCAATGTATGCAATAGCTTCTATTATTGTCTTAATCAGTTTTTCCTTAGAAACTCCTTGAACATTTTTTTCATAAACAATGTCCCCATTATATGGGATTTCCTCTGTGACATGATGGATTTTTAAATAGATGCTCTCTACAGCCCAAGTAATATAAATTGCAAACACTTTGCCCTCTAAATACTCAATTACACTACCTGGGATATTTTTGAAGTAATTAAACACTATAAGAACATCAAAAGACTTATCCATTAAGACATCGAATGTAAGTTCGTCTAAAAAGAAGAACTCATAGGTATCTAACTTGTTGAGCTCATTTTTTAGAATCATCTTAGATCGCTTATCTCCCACTAGTGCTATTTTCATACGTTATCACCTCAGAAACAATTCTCTTTGCCCCAAATCCATCAACAAGTTTCCTACCAATTTCGCTACGAAGTTTCCTCTCGTTGTAATTACCAAGAATCTCTAGTCCCTTAAGAATATTTCTCTCCAAATTGTTGTCTGTATATTTTCCAGCATACATTAGAAATCCAAACTTTTGAAAATATTGTGCATTTAATTTCTGATTTTCGGCAACTACTACTCCTATTGTTGGGACACCTACTCTCGCTAATTCATGCAAAGTCTGACCACAACTTGAAATTGCAATGTCACTTAATAACATTAAGTGTAGCATTTCCTCAGCACTTAAGTCGAAATAGAACTTTATATTTGGATATTTTCTATATCTAGGTATGTATGACGTATCTCTAAATGCTTGGCCTATAACAACATGAAGTGTATATGGCATGTCTTTTAGAACCTCTAATACTCGAGGGGTTAGGTTTCTCAAATCCTCACCTCCAAAAGTTATCATGATGTTTCTGATATTTTCATTTATTTTCTTAGATGGAACACTCCAAAACTCTTTCCTAAGTATAATATACTTAGAGCCTAGAAGGTAAACACTATTTGGGTGTTTTTTGTAATTTAAAAACTCTCCATAGATTGTTGGGGAAACTATTATATGGGCATCATATTGAAGCCTATTGTAATCATCAATCGCTACCACAGTATTATTGTTCTTTCTTAAAGTTGAATACACCTCCCTTGGAGCTAGATACGAGTCAATTATTAAAACTGAATCCCTAATTAACTCTGCTTTTTCTAACCAATTTTCAATTCTATACTCCACTTTTTGCTTTCGTAGAAACTCATTCACGTTGTTATCTCCATTAATAACAAGGATGGGCTCCAAATCATGCTCTGTAAATGCTTCGTATAGAGCTAGACATCTTGTAATATGTCCAAGTCCTATTTTAGTTCCTCCCTCAGTCAAAATCATAACTTCTTCTTTTACCATTCCTCACTCACCGAGACTTTGTCCTCCATGAATACCTCTTTCCAATTGTATCTAAAACATAATCAGCGTCACTATTGAGATGTGTTCCAATGATTGTACTAATCGCATTTGGGTTCATTGCAACATGATAATAACGGGAGAGTACGTCTTATTCCTCACCTCTAAAAACTCCCACATTCGTTCTTGTTGCAATTCCTGCAATCTTATTATCTGTGAGTTTTGTTGTAGTTGCTACAATAACTGCATCTGCAAGTTCTGAAGATTTGCACCTCTTGATAACTTGTTCTAAAACTGTTGTTTCACTATTGTATGGACGAGGAAGCAATACTTTCATTGGTAAACGAGTTGAGCCAGTTCTAGCTTGAATTATAATTCCAATCAACTTTTTCACCTAGAGTATTTCTTTATTACCTCCAAAAGTGTGTTTTCGATATAAGTAATTTCTTCTTCAGAAAGCCCGGGGAATATTGGAATGCTCAACTCTCTTTTGTAGAATTCTTCAGCTCTAGGACAGAGCCCTTTAGAGTATCCAAGCTGTTGGTAGTAAGGATGCCAATATACTGGGATATAATGGACTTGAACAATTATTCCCTTTTCTCTTAGTTCCTTGAATATCTCTGCTTTTTTTGAGTAATCTTTCAACTTAATTGGGAAAAGGTGCCAACTGGATTTTGCATCTTCCTTCTCAATGGGTAGGTCAAATAACTTTACATTGGCAAAATCATCCATATATCTTTTAGCTATTTTTCTTCGTTCTTTGAGAAATCTCTCAATTTTTTTAAGTTGTGATAATCCTAATGCACACTGAATGTCAGTAAGTCTGTAATTATATCCAAGTACATGCATTTCATAATACCAATCTCCATCAGGTGGATTTAAAAAATCCCTTTTGTCTTTAATTATTCCATGTTGTCTGAATATAATAAGTTTTTCATAAAATTCTTCATTGTTTGTACATACTGCCCCTCCTTCTCCAGTAGTTATTATTTTTACCGGATGGAAGCTAAATATAGTCATATCTGCCAGTGCTCCAACTTTTTTTCCTTTGTACGCTGCACCCAGAGCATGAGCAGCATCCTCAATAAAAATTAGACTATGATCTTCTGCAATGTCTTTTATAACATCAATATCGGCTGGATGACCACTATAATCCACTGCAGTTACTAATTTTGTGTTTGATGTAATTTTTTGTTCAATTAAACTAGGATCAATATTCCCACTATCACTTTCAATATCAACAAAGATTGGTTTTGCCCCAAGATATAATCCTGCATTTGATGTTGCAGCAAATGTGTTAGGTGTTGTTATAAACTCATCACCTTGAGTTAGTCCAGCAGCAAAATATGCCCCATGCAAAGCTGCCGTTCCAGATGAGAAGACTACACAATACTTTGCTCCTACATATTTAGCTAAAGCTTTTTCGAACTTTTCAACCATTGGACCTTGAGTTATAAAGTCTGACTTGAGGACTTTAATGACTTCATTAATGTCATCGTCTTCTATTAGCTGTCTACTATAAGGAAGAAGCCTACTCAACTTTGACATCTTTTATCATCTCCCTTAATTCATTAACCGTTAGCCACCAATCATTTTTATCGCTCCGATATATAAACCCTTCTGGAACCTTTGGTAGTTTTTTCCATTTGTTTAAATTCTTCGACTCAAATTCGAACTGTGGAAGAATGATATAGATTGTTCTGTTGTTTTCTGAATCCTTAAATATTACTGTATTTCTTGCCTCATCTTCGCTTATCAGGGTTTCATGAAGTTTTTCTCCGGGACGTATTCCAATTATTTCGAATTCACACCATGGACAAATGGCTCTTGCTAAGTCTATAATCCTCATGCTGGGAACTTTAGGAACAAAGACTTCTCCACCTACAGACTCTCTTAGGGCAAACAGTACCAAGTCAACAGCTTCATCTAATGTAAGCCAAAATCTTGTCATTCTAAGATCAGTAATAGGTAATTTCCTGCTACCTCTTTTAACTAATTCCAAAAATAATGGTATTACACTCCCTCTACTTCCGACTACGTTCCCATATCTAACTACCGAAAAGGTCGTATCTCGCTTGCCCACATAAGCATTTCCAGCTATGAATATCTTCTCAAGCACTAATTTTGTGGCACCATATAGGTTTATTGGGTTTACTGCCTTATCTGTGGATAGTCCCACGACTTTTTTTATACTCATATCAATTGCAGCATCGATAACATTTTGTGCTCCTATAATATTTGTTTTTACTGCTTCAAATGGATTGTATTCCGCTACTGGAACTTGTTTAAGAGCAGCTGCATGTACTACGTAGTCTACTCCATCAAATGCCCTATAAAGCCTTTCTCGGTCTCTGACATCCCCTATGAAATATCTAATTGGATACTTTTCAGGAGGAAATTTTTTTCTCATAACATATTGTTTATATTCATCTCTGCTAAAGATTATCACTTTTTCTGGTTCAAATTTTTGGAAAATTCTCTCAGTAAACTTTTTTCCAAATGATCCGGTTCCTCCAGTTATTAAAATTACTTTATTATCCAAAAAACCCGGCATTGTTAACCACCTCTGTACTTGGTACATTACCTTACCTTAAAAATATTTACATGCACGTCTCTAGCTTCTTCCATGAAAAGTACTCATGGAAAAATACTAAAATCTTAAATTTCCTGAACTTCCTGAGCACGATAACTGCTAGCATTTCCATAACTAATCCTCTCTAGATTATATCCCTAGCTCTAAAAACTTTGTACTTGGATTAGGTTTTGATATTTCTATGTATTCTGGGTTAACTGGTTTGTAGAATTGTTCTAAGTCTTTTACTTTGGTGATTTCTTTAAGATAGCTCTCTAGATCCTCTACTGTATCAAAAGACTTTGGGGCTATTCCTAGTTTTTCAAAATAATCTGTAGGTAAGGGGTAGTTTTTTAGTTGAAGGCATAACCTCCCCACGTAAAGCTGCTTCTACAAGAGCAGTAAAATTAAATGAGATAAAAATATCTCCTTCTTTAAATGATTTATCTAACGTTTCGTCTTTCGGTGCAAATTTTACATTTGGTAATTTTCTTGTAATAATTCTCTTGGATCACTAGGATGTGGATGGTATACAAACTCGAAGCCTAGCTTTTTGCATATTTCGTTTAATGCCCCTATTGTCTCCACTTTAGAGTTCTTTATTGTATAGCTCAAAATTTTGCCCCAAATAGTACACAGTTAATTTTTGTTTTTGTGCTCTTGAGGCAAGGGTTTTAGTTCGTAAGGGTATCCAGTATTTTTATTGTCTTGCTAAGTCTTATCTTTTGTTTTAAATATAAACGCTTAAAGTATTTCCCCCATACAAAGACATAGTCTACATACCTACCCGTTGGTAATAGAGAATTTGAGTGATAAATACCAGTTGTGTCTCAACTGTGGGAATTCCTAATTTTTTGGCTACTAAAACAATAGTCCTAGTATCTGGAAGAGCATCATTGTTTAAAACTATTACATCTTTATGTAAGCTATCAAGACTTTGGTGAGAATCATATTTTCATTATCACTAAGTATTCCAGAGTATAAATTCTCGAGTATGCTAAAAATAGGTATAACCCTAGTTCCCATCAAGACTAAAAATCGGTTTGGATGCTTATAGGATACTAAATGGTTGCTCATGTGTGAACGTTCAACTAACCACAATGCACAGCCAAAGACATGATGGGAACTATGGTAGGTATATAAAAAACATTTTTGTATATTGTATGTGAAATAAACACTACTAGTAGAATATACATTTGTGGCTCTAGATGACTCATAATAGATAGTGTGATATTTTAAACTTGCTACAGGAGCTAAGGGCTTCAGGAGATTCTCGACTTCTCAGATGGCCTTCTGGGATAAAGTTTTGGAGCACGTAACGAAAATTTACAAAGACAAAAAGATTAAATCACTTGAAGAAAGAGTTAAGACTCTCGAAGAGATAAATAAAGAACTCGTGGAGGAAATAAAGAAACTTGAACTGGAAAACATAGTGTATAAGAAGGCCATCGAGGAATTTTCAAGAATGTTAACTAAGATGATTGAGATTACAGAGGAGGTATTTGAGAAAGCAGAGCACCTCAAGGAAGAGAACGAGAGGTACAGGAGGATTGTTAAAAGGCCAACAAAGTGCTTGCTGAATTCACTTCCATGATATTGGAATGAAACTAGGGACTAAATTTTTAAGTCCCTGTTGAGATAAGCTTAACCAATCATCAATAATTTCGAATAAGGTATTTGATCTATTCAGGTGAATCTCATGAGTGAAGTTAACCAAGCTCTACATAGAATTGCAAAGGGAGCAGGGATCGTTTTTGCTGGAACGATTATTTCAATGTTCTTTGGGTTTTTGAGTAAGGTAATAATGGTAAGATTCTTATCTAGGGCAGAATACGGTGTTTTCAATCTTGCTTTGACGATTCTGAGCATTGCACTCATGATAGTAACGATGGGTTTTCCATATTCCCTCCCAAGGGAGATTGCGTTTTACATAGAGAGGAAACCCTCAAGGATTGGATCCCTTATTTCAACCGCTTTAATAATTGTATTAATGACAAGTTTAACGGCTACAGCCTTGCTGGTTCTTGGATCCTCCCACATTGCTAACGTATTCAACGAGGGGAAGCTAGTTTATGCTTTTAATGTAATATCATTTGCACTCCCTATTTCGGCTTTAATTAACTGTTTTATAGCAATTTCTCGTGGGTTCGGGAGGGTTAGAGAGCAAGTTTACTTTCAAAAATTGCTTTATCCGCTCCTGTGGTTCTTGCTGATAGGAATTGGAGCTCTTGCAAAAAAAATAGACTTTTACTATGTTTTTATAGTATACTTGGTAGCTCAGGCGGTCACGTTTTTTGCACTGGTTATTGATGTCTTTAAGCTTGGATTGTTTAAGCTCGGCTCAATTAATTTGAAGCTCGGAAAAGAGTTAATACGGTTTTCCCTACCTTTGATGTTAAGTGATATTGCGGGGTTTGTAATGACTTGGACCGATACATTAATGCTCGGTTACTATAAGACCTCAGAGGTTGTTGGCCTTTACAATAGTGCTACTCCTATAGCAAGGCTAATATTCAGACTCTCAGATTCTGTTGCATTCCTTTATACTCCCCTTGTATCACAGTTTTATGTCCGGGGAAAGATAAATGAGATGAAGAGAACTTATCAAATATTAACTAAATGGATTTTTCTGTTAACGTTGCCCCTTTTTAGCGTAATGTTTCTCTTTCCAGAGGTCACTATTAACTTCCTCTTCGGGGCAAAGTACGTTTCAGCTAGTCAAGCTCTAAGGATTTTAGCTCTGGGCTTTACGTTCTACACTCTCCTGGGATTGAACGGGTGGAGCTTAATTGTGATCGGAGAAAGTGACTTTGTTATGGTATCGAACCTTGTTTCTGCAGTCTTTAATGTTATACTGAATGCCTTCTTGATTCCGCTTTATGGAATGAATGGAGCTGCAATGGCTACAGCAGTTTCTTATTTTGTTGCTACTGTTTTTAGATCTTTCTGGCTCTATAAAAAGACTAAAATTCATCCATTCACTTGGAATTACGTGAAACCTTTAGTCATTAGCTTTGTTCTGCTGGGACTAATCCAGAGCTTGCATTTGAGGGTTTCAAACATATGGAACGCGATCCTGGCTTTAGTGATATTTTTGGCAGTTTACTTCTTTTTAGTGCTCTTAAGCAAGAGTATTGATAAAGAGGATGTCGAACTATTATTGGCGATAGAAAGAAGACTAGGGATTGATTTAGGTATGATAAAGAAGGTCTTGAAGAGGTTTGTCTAGAGCTTGATCCTAATCTTGTATAGGGTGGTTTAGTTCAGAATTGCATTTGCATTTCTGAGAATGATGTCCATGAACGCTATGGGAACGGCCGTTGGCTCAGGCCAATAGTATTTATCATGAGTTGGAGAAACAAATACTAAAACTTCTTTTCTACTTGCTTGGTTAAAATCGGTTACTCATATATTTTCCACATCCTGGGACAATTAAAACCCCTATGATATTAGCCCCTATTTTGTATGGCTATTGAGTTCTCTTCTAGTGTTTTATGGAGTTTTGTGACCCAAAAGCCTGCAATAAATTGAGATAATGTTTTTGGACGAATGTTTAGTTTTTCTAAAACTTCAGAAGAATTTTTTCTAATTTCTTCCCCAAACATAGTTCTATTTAGTATTTCACGTTCCCATTCACTGTATTTAAGACCACGGGTATTGGATGATACAAAATAATAAAATGAGCGAGGAATCCCTAACTCTCTTTTTGAGTATTCGTATATAAAGCGTTTAGGTAATATCACATCTTTTATACTTCGGTTTATATTCCGCAAGAATAATAACATATTTTGAGTTGAAAAAGGTAAAACGGAAGTTATATTATTTAGTTTTGCTGAATAGTGAACGATTTTATTGTCTCCTCCAGTTGCAAATTCACATAATTTTAAGTCAAATAAAGCTTTTAGTACATCTCCTGTTGTAATTCTTTCTTTTTTGGTTATTACTTCTATATGTGGGCTCTTAGACATGTTTTCCATTTTATCGTTTCCAATAGCAGAGTAATCTTCAGATTCGGCAAAATAGTTTATCAACTCCGATACAGTTCTTGGTAATTTACATATTTTCCTTTTTTCTATAACTTTGGAGTACATAAAGATTATCCTATCGATCATTACTTTCACTTTTTTGTACTTTTCATGAGTCATTACTGGAGGTAACATTTTTATGTAAGGCTCATGAATTAAAAATCTATTAACAAAGCTAAACTTCTCAGTGGGTCCAAAATTATAAAAAGTGTCTGCATTTTGACCACACCACATAGTAGAACCCATATTTTTCTTTATTACTTCTGCCATTTTTAGAAATCCCACTCCTAGATGTGCCGCAAATGGCATTTTTAAAATTACATCTTCTAATTTGCTAAGGTCAACATCATTAAAGTCCACATTTACTATTTCAAGATCAATTCCAAGAATCTTACTAACCTTAGTTGCCCTGTTTTTATCTTTCAAATTTAAATTTAAAGGAGGTGAATATTCAAAGGCAATTGCCTTAATTTCACTATTGCTCAATATCTTATGTAGACCACCTGCAACGGTTGTTGAATCAACCCCCCACTTAACAGAACAAAAGGTGTACCGGGATTCTTTTTATAGTTCCAAATTAGAGAACTCTCAAAAATTCGTTTAAAATCCTGATAGTCGTGACCTCCTCTATAGCTCTGGTAATAATTCAGGTAGTTAATATTCTTGATTGTTCCATTTTTAATTGTTAAGTAATGTCCAGGAGGTATCCTTCTGATCTCGTTAAATATCGTCCTACCAAATCTACAATAACCATGTTTTATAAAAAATGTGAGCTCTTGCCGATTATAAGACAGTCTCTTTAGATTTCTTGCAATTGTTATGAAATCCGTTCCTAAGAGGAGATAAGCATCATTCTTATCATGAATTGTAGCATAATACATTTCAGAAATACCTGTAGAATCTATTGCCGCTAATTCAAATTTACCTGAATCCCCCACAATTAATTTGAAACTTCCAACAAGTCTAGGCAATATTTGGGGAATTTTTAATATTATACTTTTTGGATTTTCCAGTTTTTGGATCTCATAATTATCTAAAACAAATCCGTCCACTGTCCCTTCAATAAATAATGATTTTGTATCCCACCTTAGTTTGATATTCCCACCTCTTACTACCTCTATATCTCTAGTTTTTAAATTGACTTGGGCATACATCGTTACACACCTCTTTTAGACCATCGACATTGAGAATCTTTTCAAGTACTTTACCAACTCTTTTTCCATCCATATCACTCAGGGCAAATACCGGAAATATCTCGGATAGTGAAATGCTATCAATCCATATTGTGTTTAAATAGACTTTTCTTACAAAATCCCTAACGAGATCGGGATTTTTTTGTCCTTTAGTTATGGCTAGCATAATATATTCTGGTAATTTATTCAGATCCCTAACAACATAAGCAATATCTTCTTGACAGTAAAAATCATGACCAAAGGTTATTACTGGTTTTCCGAATATGAGAGCTTCAAAGCCAGTAGTTGAGTTTATTGTTATAACGCCTTTAGCATATTTTATTAATCTTATAGGGGGAATTAATGGATTGATTACTTTGACATTCCTGAGCTTGGATATCTTCCACAATTCTCTCAAACTTACATCCGTTCCCATATAGTGAGGATGGGGTTTTACATAAAGATAATATCCCTGAGGTAACGATCTAGATATATGTCTAATTAATTCAAATTGATCAATAAAAGGCTCTCTAAATGTGATTTGAGCATCGTCTAGATAGTGGAGAGGGAACAAAAAATAGTTTTTATTTAGATCAGGATCTTGGACAATCTTTCTAACCATTAAATATCTGAGAATCTTCAATGCAGTTTTAGGAATACTCTTTAGGGGCGGTTCAAGTATATTTTGTTCATAGGGGAATGCTTTGATTATGCTACGGTATAACATAGAGTATCCCCATAGCTGTTTTAGTTTCTTTAACATATAGCTAGTCTTAAATAAACTCTTTGTCCTTTCTATTGTTTCCTTTCCAACAATTGTTGTTTCATCATAGAGAGATAAAACGTCCTCAAAAGTACTGTTGGTGTTCTTATTCCACACTATAACTTCTGAAAAATCTTTAGTTAACATAATGCCTTTCTTCGGAAATCTTGAGGGATCAATTCCCACAAATGTGATACCTAACTTCTTGGCTACGTAATATGCAGTGACCGAGAATATATCGTCTTCCAGAGTGTTGATCAAGATATCTATCCTTTTTCTTATGAAATAGTTTCTGTATAACTCCACTAACCCTGCCAAAAAATTCATTAAGTTTATCCTTTCTCGTCTATCAGAATTCTTATGTTTGTTATAGAATCTTCTATCCAACGAGGCAATATAGCTAAACGGAACTCCTAACCAATTTTCCAATCTCTCTATTTCTGAGGGGGAGTATCTCCTATTTAACTCGGGAATATCATATATAAAAATAAACTCTTCGGAATTATCTATGATATAGTTGAATAATCTAATGTATCTCTCGTATGCTTCTGTTCCCATAAAATAATTTAATAGCTTGCGATTGGGAGGAGTAACAAAGTAATTGGGGTTAATTCGTGAAATTATGTAAATTTTGTGTCCTCTATTTTTAAGATATCTGACTATCGGCTCCTTATGTAGAACATCTTCCCCAACTGGGCCTGTACCTAACAAAAAGATTATATTACCCATTTTTACACCTCCAAATGTATATCCTACTACCATCATTATTATATGTTGCGGCTTGAGAAGCATATGTTAAATATCGTAAGTCAATATGGATATGGTACTTATTATATGTTCCTTCTGCAATTACATCTTTTGTGAGTATTTCTTCGTTTTTTAAGTTGTATGTTCCCAGAAATAAGTATCCGGAAGACTTTGGCAAGGTTTTTCCAAGTTCTTGTCCAGGAGTTCCACGTACTATTGTGAACAGAATAAATCTGTAATTATCGGCATAAATATGTAATCTCGGACTCTTTCTGTTTGTAAGCCACTTTGCACTTAAAATCTCTTGATTATTGTAAATTGGATAATCAAAATCTGGATCATATGCTATTAATGCAATGGTTGTTGGCAGTTTTTGACCAGTTACATAATAAACAAGTCCAGAGTTAAACAAGAAAAAAGTCATTAAAAAAACAAGTGTAAATCTTACTGTAGGTTCAATGTAAGAATCTCTATTTGGAGTTCCTTGGATTTTATCTTTTAGGGAGTAGATATATCTACTTAATGCTAACACACCATATAGGTAGAAGATGGAAGAAGTTAATTGAGCAATATGGTACATTCTTGTTGTTTGTAGCGAAACAGCAAAGAATGGTAAAGTTGCCGAGAATGCCAAGATTAAAATTGATGGAATGCTCACATAAAGTTTAAGAAAATCTTCCTTAGATTTATTTTTAATGAATCTGATTATAGTATAAAAGAAACCAATAACCAAAAAGAATAATAATGTGATATGTAACAATTTGTATATTTGATATAAAGGTGGCGGTGAAGTTTTTGATATAATTGCAAGAGGTTGAGTTACTGTCGGTTCAAATATGTCTTTATAGATTCCAATCCAAATACTTTTAATTCTTCTAACAACTTTGATGAATATCCTGCCAGATGCTATGTTAGAATACCATAAAATCACAAAAGCTACATAAATTGATATAATACTAACAGAAAGGTTTCGTGATCTATTAAGCTTTCTAATTATAGGAATATGTTCAAGTATAGCCCAGGACAAGAGGTATAAAAGGAACAAATATGCTAATCCGTAGTGAGAGAGGGCTAAAAAAATACTAAATAACATAATTAATATATTTTTATTACTTTTAGAAATATGATTCAAGATAAGAGTATTTGCTACTCCAATAAGAAAGAATTCTGCTATCTGTTGTCTAGTTAGAGTATTCATAGTTCCGAAGTATTGATGGGAGGTAATAAGAAAAAGAGTTGAAAGAAATGCTATTCTTTTGTTTTTAGTTAATTTTAAGTAGAGCACATATACTCCAGCAGAAGCTATTGAGAAAATTAGGGGATATATTATCTTGAATATCCACCTTGGACTCAATCCAGAAATAAAATAAAATATGGGAACTAGTATTGTGACACTTGGAATTGAATTAGTATTTTTTGGAATATCATACATCCACAAACCTTCTTTGATGGTGTTTAACGCAACAGCATATTCACCGATTATGTCTCCCCCAATTATATGTGGAGAAATTAAAGATGTGAAATACAAAATAGAAAGAGATGATATAAACACAATATAGGCATAATAATTAGAAAATTTGTCTATAAGAGCTGCAAGAGATAATACAATAATCAAGATTAGAACAAAAATTATAAGGAGAGCGCTATCTAAATGGGCGTTTCTTAAATATACTCCATAAAGCTCGAAGATAAAAATGAATAAAAACAAGAGGACTACCGGATTCATCACATCTTTAAGATGGATCTCCAATGAAAGTCTAGTGAGCTTTTTAGTTTTGGAGAAGTAGAAATTTGTCACGAGTAATATCATGTTCATAGTGGTGATGCTACCTAGCATTGGTATTAAAGAAATAGGCTTTTCTATGTTAAAATAGGGGCCTAAAATAGTTATGAGTACCCCATTTATCATTAAGCTTCCAATGCTTAGTCCGACTATATAGAGTATGAGCTCTGTTGGGGATAAGTTATTTATACGTAAGAGGCTTACGATTAAAAGACCAGGTACGAGAAGGAGATACAAGATTCCAGTGAAAATTTGCAATATTTTTGTGGGCATAATGTCTGGGTTTATATTATTTAGATACATTAGAGAAATCACAGTTAGTTGGAGTGATAAAGTTAGGACAGCTATCTTTCTTAAACTTAGCACAGTACTCATGAGGATCCCTCCTGCAAGACATGATAGTAAACTCTTTCGTAATCTCTAACAACTTTATCCCAAGTTCTTATCTTCTTACTAAACGGTCCAACTTTAATATCACTATTTACAATTTTTAATATTAACTCAGCGACTTCTCTTGGATTGGGAGGATAATCAACGCCAAAACATCCTGATTCATTTAAAAACTCTCTTAGGGCAGTTCTTTTTGTTACTATTACAGGAGTTCCCAAAGCTAAGGCTTCAGCAACAATTATTCCATAAGCTTCAGACTCAGAGAGTAGCAAAAACACATCTGCATTTCTTATCTCCTCTATAAGCTCTTCTCTAGGTAAGAAAGATTTCCATTCTATTTTGTCACTTATGCCTAATTTCTCCGCTAACTTCAGTAACTTCTTCCTTTCTGGGCCGTCTCCAATTATTGTGAGAACAACATCTTCTACTCCAAAATCATAAACTAAGCTATGCAGGCTCTCTAATATATAATCAACCCTCTTCCTTTTTATTAAATAACCCGAATAAAGAAGGTGGATTTTATCTCTCTGCTTTAGAGGCTTTTCCGTATTGATTATGTCCACACCATGTGGTATTATCGAGATTTTATCTAAACTAATGCCAAATTGGTGTGCAAGAGTTTTAGCCTCAAATTCGGAAGGTGAAATTATGTGATCAACCAGTTCAAATGTCCTTTTTCCAATAAAAAAATTATAAACTCCCCAGAAGTATTTTCCAGCAAATGTACTTCTAGCAACATCCAAATGTGGAGAAAATACTATAGGAAGAGTGGGATAAGAGCGCTCAATTACATAAATCAGTTCTGGTGAAAATAAGGTATGATATCCGTGGACATGAATAACATCTGGATTTAGCTCATTAAAGTGCTTTTTCAAATAGGAATACACCCCGAAACTTAGTCCATAGAAATGTTTCGAATTGACTCGAATTATTTTAAAACCGTCATGATATTCCTCATTTGGACGATTTAAAGGATTTAGCTGAAGGACAATAACCTCATGTCCTCTCTTAGAAAGATTTCTAGCAATTTCCCTAATAACCTTATAAATGCCACCTGGAGATAAAACGTCAGCTAATGGAGGAGCGGTCATTAGTACTCTCATGTTCTCTCACCTACAGCTTTAACTTTTTTATAACTTTTTTTACCTGCAGTTTAAGTTTATAGTCAGCATACTTGGGATCCTTTTCCTTGAATTTACTATCTTCCCCAAATATCTCCATTAAGACATTTCCGCTGACATCGTTTGGAATCGGGATACCATATATATGAAGTATTGTGGGCATCAGATCCACTAACTTTGCGGTCTTGACTTCGTGATTTTCTTTTATTCCCTCACCCATTGCAACAAAAATCCCATACATATCATGCATTCCTGTCCACTTGCCTTCAGGTGGAATATCCCAGTCACTATGTATGAACGGAAGAGAGTAAACGTATGTCTGATTGGGGATAATAATTATGTCTGGAGCATTCTTATTATATAATTGGTGTCCATCATAAATTTCCAACACAAAAGGCTCACCGTCTGGGCGTTTTATGCTTCTAAGTTCATTAATTAGTTTTTGAACAAATATTCTTCTTTCGTTCTCATCTTCGAATATTCTAGGGTTAAGATAAAGGAGTTGTCCCTCTATAGGGATTACTTTGGTCTTCTTAAAGTCTATAACTTGATAAAGGATATCCCCTGCTAGTTTGTGTTGAACTCCCCACTTTAGCCTTTTTATCTTCAGCTTTTCATTTCCAAATTTAATAACTCTTTCAATGATTTTATACGCCGTGTCCAATGAAATTACTCTCGAAACTATTCTTATTAGCTTCCCTTTGAATGTTAGCTTCAAATAACCTTTTTTAATCAGCCAGTTTGCGATGTTAAATCTATATTTACATTCCGTGAACCCATGATCCGACATTATAAAAAAGTACCAGTTATCTCCGGTGCTTCCAAGGAAGTCCAATAAATCTTCGATAAGTTTGTCAACCATAATCCACATGCGTTCTATATAATCATGATACGGAGATTTAGAATCCACCATATCTCTCCAGAAGAAATGTTGAACGCCATCAGTGTGGGGAACACTCATATGCACAAAATCTGGGTCGTTTTCAGTTATCAACCACTTAATAACCTCGAAGTCTCTCTTTGTCTCCTCAAGGACTAATTCATATGTGCGCACTCTATCCGTAGTAAAAGCAATATTATTGAATATTTCCCCAAATTTTTTCTTAATGACTTCATACAGCCCCTCAGGATATGTTCCGTTCGGAAGGTTGGGGAAATCTGTTATCATAACCCCATTAACTTTCTTTGCAGGATATGTAGAGAACATCTTGTATATTACAACTTTTTTACCGTGCATGTTTAGAATATCTGCCGAGTCCAAGGATTTAAAATCACGGGAATCTGCAACTTTTATCCTGTACGTATTTGGGTCGAACTTGAGAAAGGCATACACACCTAATTTTCCAGGATCTTTGCCCGTAAAGTAACATTTCCAAGCTGGCACAGAAATAGGGGGAATAATACTTTTTAATTTACCATATGTCCCTTTTTCAAGAAGTTTTTTGAATGTAGGTAACTTTCCTTTCTCAATTAATGGCATTATAACATTCCATGATCCTCCATCAAGGCCTAGTACGAAGACTTTAACATCATTAGTTTTCATGTGTTTCCCTCCAATACTCTCTTAAACACTCTCTCATACTCCTTTGCAACCTTCTCCCAGTTATATTGCCTCTTTATCCTCTTAATTTGCGTCTTCTTTATAAGCTTTAAGTCAAACCCCCCTCTCTCAAGCATTTCCATTTTGTTAGCTAGGTCTTCAGCATCTTTAAAGTATACCCCTCCCTCCTGCAAAACCTCCTTGTTAAATGGCACGTCATAAGCTAATATTGGTCTCTTAAACAGCATCTGCTCAAGCAGAGAGGGATTTGTCCCTCCAACCTCATAGGCGTGAATGTAAGCAAAGCAGTTCTTCCTCAAAACTCCGAGAATTTCTTTATCATAAATTGGATCTAAGAAAATTATGTTGTCGCTATTGCCTTTTAATTTAAGCAAATGCCGAGTGTATGGATCTTTTTTATTGAAGTTTCCAACCACAACAAGCTTTTTTGTTGAATTTGCTTTCTTAAAACCTTCAATTTCCATGTGAATGTTGTTCTCGGCAACTATTCGGGCAACTGTTAGGTAATATTCTTTGGGTTTAAGCCCAAATTTACTGAGGATTTCTATTTCTTCTTTTTTTGAGAATCTTGGTGGGAGAAGTTCTCTTGCCCCATAAGCAATATAAACTACATTTTCCGCCTTGTGTGTCTTTTCTAAATGATCTTTAATCCCTATCGAATCTGCAACGGTAATTTCAGGCAATTTACAGGATAAGTACTCCATTAAATACATGTAAACCATCGTGATAATATACAGCGGGATCATATAAAACGGAATAAAGTAGCTTCTCTTTATTAAACGCCTCCATTCAACACCATCGGGATTTATCATAATTTTTTTCTTGAATAATTTAGCAATAATTGCTGATAAGGCTCCATCTGGGGCTACATAATACACAACATCAATATCTTTAGAATGTTTAAGAAGAAGATATGTTGTGGCAATCACATCGTTTGCGGAGGGTATAGTCAGGCTTTTTCCCTGAATTGATGGAACATGCACTCTAATTATTCCGTTATATTCATCCTCAAAAAATTCATTTGATTCACATGTAACATATATTTGAAACCCTTTTTTCATTAGTCTCTTAGAAATTTCTTCAACAAAAGTTTCATTTCCGCCATATTTAGCAGGGATACCTCTAGATCCTATGAAAGCAATGTTCATTATTTTACCTCCCCTTAATCATCTGAGCCAACGCATTCAAAGTCAACCCAGCAACAAACAATTGAATCCCAATGATTGCAAAAATTCCTGCCCCAATGGCTTGGGTCAAATAAACGTTTCCACCTGCATAATATGGCTTTAATGCCCAGTATGCCAGTACTCCAGATGTAACAAATGATAACAAACTTAAAGTTCCAAACAGCAAAAGAGGCCTCTTATATCCAATCAGCCCGATAATCTTTGCTAAAACTCCAATTCCATGAGCTACTGGATGCTTCTTATGCTTGTTTGGCACATCATACCTAACATTTATTGGAACCTCTGTTATCCTTAACCCTCTTTCAGACAGTTGAGCAATCATTTCACTCTCAACATTGTAACCCGAAGAATTTAAATTTAACGATTCTAAGGCTTTTCTGTTCAAAGCCCTGAATCCGCTTTGTGAATCAGTAATTTTAGCTCCTGATGCGAGGAGTGTGGTAATATTAAGAACCCACAGACCAAATCTTCTGTACAGAGGAATGTTCTTGTGAGTCCCATTTAAATATCTTGACCCGATAACCAGGTCGGCCTTATCCTCCAAAATGGGCTCCAACAGAAGGGGGATCTCCTCGGGGTTATGCTGACCATCAGCATCGATGCAAACGACAGCATCATAATCATTCTCTAAAGCATAGTCAAAACCAGTCTTCAATGCCTGCCCTTTCCCTCTATTGACCTCATGCTTAATTACAACAGCCCCAACTTCCTGAGCAATCTTAGAAGTCCTATCCTTAGAACCATCGTCAACAACCAAAACATCTCCATACTTCTTAGCCAAAGCTACAACTGAGCCAATCGTTAATTCCTCGTTGTATGCGGGAATCACGATGAGGGTTTTCATATTACTCACCCAGCTCCTTCTTTAGCCTCTCAAAGAGGGGTTTCACATAGGGAATATCTTTCTTTATGGTCAGCCAGATAACTTCTAAATCAACACCGAAATAAGCGTGAATCAACCTATCTCTCATTCCAGCCATAACCCTCCAGGGAATCTCCGGATGTTTTCTTTAATTTCCGGAGGAATTTTCTTTGCAGCCTCGCCAATTATCTCCAGAGCTCTGACAACGGCATACTGTGTCTTCTCATCCCTCAAAAATTCCTCATGGCTCATTCCTTTAGCGAACTCTTCAATTTTTTCAATTGAGTCCAAGATGTCATTCACATAATCCCTTGGGTCTCGCCTCATACATATACGACCTCCCTTAAGACGTGCTGTTTTATGTGTGGTTTTAACGCTTTCTTCATGACGAGATCAACTTTAACTCCAAGCAGCTCGCTTAAATACATCTCAAGCTTTATGAACTCGAAGAGCGATGGTGTCTCATCGAATTCAACGAGAATATCAACGTCGCTTGTTTCTTTAGCCTCTCCCCTAACGTAAGACCCAAATATTCCAATCTCCTTAACCTTAAACTTCCTCCTCAGCTCTTCCCTATGCTCCCTCAGTATTCTCTCAATCTCTTCGAGGGTTTTCATGTTACTCACCCAGTTTTATCTCTTCGAGTCTCGGATGAGCATGATGTTTAGACCTATTGAACGGGCATGTCTGTTCATTTTTTTGTCATCGGTTATTAAAGTGGCGTTGAGCAATAGACCAGTTGCTATGAAATAGCAATCGAAGCCGGAAGCTCCGGTTTTCGTGGCGACCTCGATGCTCAGTTCAAATATGTCCTCTTCTGGTATAAAGATGTATGAAGCTGAAAGTGATTCCAAAACCCGTGGGATTAGTCTGTGATATCTGTTCCTCTTTAAAACACTTGCAACCTCGACAAGTGCTACATTTGGAATATAGACCTCAAAATCTCTGCTGTCGAGGAGTTTTATCAGTTTTCGACATTTTTTATGGGTTTCAATTTCCCTCTCATAGACATCATTGGGAAGTGACTTTCTTGGAGCAAGTGTGCTCTTCACTATCACACTTGTGTCTAGCACAACTTTATTCATAATACTCCTTCCTCCTGATTTCCTCCAGTGTTTTATCTAAATCCTCTCTGGCTTCGAGTTCAAGCTCATCGATTAGTTCAGAGAACCTCTTTTCTTCAATATACACAAGGACTTTCCTCCTTTTTGGAAGCTTTATTGGCTTTGTAAGCTTTAACACGCCATTCTCATAGACGGCCTCAACAACCTTTGGCATGACCACTCACCTTGATTCATGTTTAACTTCTAACTTTAACTCTTTTTATTTCTCACCAACTCAGTCCGGGACTTAATCGCCATCAGCTTCTCCTCTTTTTTATCTCACTTATGATCTTGTCTATGTCTTCCTCCAGCCATTCATGCCTCTCTTTTGTGTAGTCACCGTAACCTAGCTCAAAGCTCTGAAGGAAGCGAACCATCCCAATTGGACCTAAAGATTGTGCTAAAGCTTTAATCCCGATTTTTCTAATCTCGCTAATTGTTCTAACATCACTCAATCCCCAGCACCTCCTCAACAAACCTAACCGGATTCATAACCCTCACCTTGATTTTATCTCCGTTCTCTTTAACCTTTTTGATAAGGGAATCATCCGTCGTTAGCATCACATCAGCACTTTTCTCAGCGCAGGCAACGTGGAGGGCATCCATGGCTTTAATGCCAAGCTTCTCTATTTCTTTTGCTCTCTTTATTATCTCGTCTTCGAGGATGATCTTATCCTTTGCAAGTGGAGCCAATATCCCAACTTTCTCTCTTCTTTCACTGTCCGGAATCTTTGAAATTTCATAGTCCACAACTTCGCTACCTATCATCCTCCATTCGTTAAGGCAACAGACATCAAGATAAATTCTCATGTTATTCACCTTTCAGCTCTTCCAAAAATTCCTCCGGTCTCAATATTTTAAAGCAATGCTCTCTTATTTTGAATTCTCTTCTATCATCTCTCAAATCGAGCAGGTCTTTATCAAGGGTTATCAGGTAATCCACTTTTGCTTCATAAGCTACATCCAAAAATTTATTGTCCTCATGGTCCCTGCAGAGATTAAAATTTTCTTTTGGATTAACAATTGATGAG
>Ga0190313_1000346_pt1 | contig 28275 bp, 27 predicted proteins | sample 4870071011_MG_FD_169989 | JGI IMG/M metagenome (GOLD analysis project Ga0190313, IMG submission 169989) | Hydrothermal vent sediment bacterial communities from Southern Trench, Guaymas Basin, Mexico - 4870-07-10-11_MG | ecosystem: Environmental > Aquatic > Marine > Hydrothermal vents > Sediment ... | reverse complement strand
TTATTTGGATCGTTTGAGAAAAGAATTAGGAATTACGGACGAAATCGAAAATGAGCAGAAATTAGGAGAGGTCTGTTAGCCAGTGATTCCAATAACCCTTTTTACAGGAAATTTGGGACTTGACCGAGGCAAGTTGAGATGGTGGTTTATATAACTTCGTGGAATCTCTCAAAACGTAAGGACGGAAATACGTGAATAACTCAGGCGAAAAGAGTATCATAGGGTTCGAAAAATAGGGTGGTCGAAAGATTGATGCAGTTTAATTGTTTGCATTAAAGCGAGCAGTGCTTGATGCCTCCATTTTTGGTTGTGCAAATTGACCCGCCTACAAGAGAATTTTGCGGAGATCATTACTACCGTACTTACGTTCCGCTGTCTGCTCTGGCGAATGCTTCTGATTTATTTCTAACGATAAGCCTTACCAGCGAAAACCGTCTAAGGGATCAATTGCTGAGGACTGCACATATTGCGATCATAAACCTTGTAGCAGATGTAGATTTGATACCACTTGTGAGATATCGTAAGCGCCTTGGGCTGCCCACTATTTACGAATGGAACGATGACATTTGCAACGTTCCCTACTGGAATCCACTTTACGGGTTTTTTTCTAGGAAGTGGGTAAGAAGGACTATTTTTTCGCTGGCTGCTCTGGCCGATGCTTTGCAATTCAGTTCCGATTATCTGGCTGCCATTTATGGTAAAATAAACAAGAGGCATAAGGTATTCTTGAATCACATGCTGCACATCGGCGAAAGAGACCTTTCTATGCAGGCGGATTGTACAGAGATTGGTTACGGAGGGTCGGCAGGCCATTTATACGATGTTGCATCCATAGTTCCTTATCTTGTGCCATGGCTTCAGAATCGGCAAGATGTTCGGTTCAATCTAATGGCCGATTCATTTGTCGCCAGGTTTTTCCACTCCCTTGATTGTAGTCGGTTTCGTTATTTCCCGACCGGGTCGATTTACCACTATTACAGCTTCCTGAACAAGCTTCACATCGGGATAGCTCCTTTGCTTGACATTCCATTTAATCGAGCACGATCGGACGTAAAGTTCCTTGAATATGCCGCACATGGTATTGCTCCGATCTTGCAAGATATTGAACCATACAGAAGGGTGGTTGTACACGGCAGAACGGGGTTTCTTTTCAGGAATTCTGACGAGTGTATAGGTTATCTGGAGATGCTGGTTAGACGACCGGATCTCAGAAAGAAGATAGCCCTAAGAGCTAGAGATTATGTTCAGAAAAAGAGAATGATGGTGTCCAAGGTGAAGGAACGAGAATCTTTCTATCTGTCGTTGCTTTCGTCCAGGCTGGACAGATCCTGCACCGGCGATATGGCTGATACCATCTGGGAGCAAGTTGCGTGTACAAACGGTGCCAGGGTGGAGGGCAGGTACGTTCTTCTGCTTCCGTCGGATTACGAGCTGTCAATGCGGGCTGGTTATAGTGAATTGGCGTGTGGAAATGCCGAAAGCGCATACCAACATTTCTTACGCGCGGCAAAAAAGCAGCCAGAGCAGTACTTACCCTATCTGGGTGCATCCCAGTGCGTTCCTCCCGGTCCAGAACGGATCAAGTTGTTGAAAAAGGCTCTGCGGCTAAATCCAGGTTCTACAATGGCAAAGCTACTTCTCAGGGGCAGTGACTTTTTCTAATTGCTATTGAAGATAATGAAAAGTCGAATTGCCCCAGATGTTACCTACCATTTATAGTTATTAGGTGATCGGTTACGGACTCAACATTAAAGCCATTTTTCATCGATTGTCGAACAGGAGGCTAACCATGAAGAGGTGTTATTTTCTGGTTTTTCTTGTTTTTATTGCAGGGTGCGTAAGTTATCGTACGCCTCCGTCGCTTGTTGCAGGTAAGAGTACTACTCCACCCGAGCTGGTAGATTCATTTGTGCCACCTGCCGTGTGGTCTGGAACTAGGTTGCCTATCTTTGTTGAAGCATCTGATCCTGATGGTGATCTTGCGGGATTCCGTGTTGAAGTCACTCAGGCCGGAGGGAATATGTTTGAGAACTATTTTGTGCCATTGAAAAGGGACGGGCATTTAATGGTTGAGGGATACATTTCTCTGGATATACCCAATTTAATCGATCCGGAATATCTGACAATTTCCATTCAGGCTGTGGACAACAGCGGGCATCGTAGTATGGTGAAAGTGCACCGGGTGACTGTGGGATTTGGCAGAATTTCTGCGAACAAAATTCCGGAAAAGTGGACGGAGGCTCGAAAAAACTGCATAGGGCACATATTCTTTGAGTTTGAGAGGCAGCATGATGGAGAAGACGATTTTAAGATTTACCGCTGATCGGGGGGGTTGGAATGGCGATGTGCAAGAATGGTGACGTGACACTTTACTATGAAGTTCATGGCGATGGTGAACCGTTAGTATTTGTTAGCGGACTTGGTGGTGGTGCCTGGTCCTGGTTTATGCAGCTTCCGTTTTTTCAACAAAGATACCTAGTCATTGTTTTTGACAACCGAGGCGCCGGACGTTCATCCACTCCAGCCGGGCCGTACTCAATGGAGGACCTGGCATTGGATGTTATTGCAATCATGGATAACTTAAGAATCGATCAGGCTATGGTGGTGGGAGTATCAATGGGAGGCATGATCGCCCAGCAGTTGTGCGTCATAGCGCCGGAGAGAGTAAAAGGTATGGTGCTGGGTTGCACGCATTGTGGCAAGTCGCAACGGATTCCACCTCCGGGAGAAGTCATGGAAGTTCTTACGAACAATGAGGGCTTATCCCCCGAGGAGATAATCGACAAAAATATCCCGATCCTTTTTAACAAATCTTTTGTCGAGGCTAATCCCCAGATAATTGAACAATACAAACGAAACGCCCTGAGTGTACCACCTCAGAGCCCCGAAGGGTTCGCCTCTCAGATAGCGGCTATACAAGGTTTTGATGTTTGTGAAAAACTGCCCACAATTTCCACTCCGGTTTTAATCATCACCGGTAAAAAAGATATTTTGGTTCCGCCAGAAAATTCCAGGATCCTCCACAGGTTGATACCCAATTCTGAGTTGGTAGAATTTGATGATGTCGGTCATGCTGTACATGTGGAAGCGGCAGATATGTTTAACAAGAAGGTGGACGAGTTTTTTGAGATGCGATGCAGGACGTAACGACAGCCATAGCAAGGGAACCCTTGGCAGAGCGCTTAAGACCGAGGCAGCTGGATGAGTTCGTCGGTCAGCGGCATCTGCTGGGACATGGAAAAATCCTGTGGCGATATTTCCAGCGAAAGGATTTTCCGTCTTTGATTTTCTGGGGACCGCCCGGAACGGGGAAAACCACCCTTGCACGCCTCATAGTCGATGCTTGTAACGGCCATTTTATAAGTTATTCTGCAGTGGCTGCCACTGTGCAGGACATAAGGCATGCTGCCAAGGAAGCCGAAGCAGTTTGGAAAAAGGAAGCAAGAAAAACCTGGTTGTTTTTTGACGAAATCCACCGTCTCAACAAAGCTCAGCAGGACGTGCTTTTGCCCTACGTGGAATCCGGGGTTCTTAGGCTTATAGGGGCCACAACGGAAAATCCATCCTTTGCCATTATTCACCCATTGCTTTCTAGGGTTCATGTGCTTGTTCTTGAACCGCTGTCTCGTGATGACCTTCGCAGGATAATGCATAGAGCGCTATCTGATACCGAACGTGGGATCGGAGAATATCCAGCGGTAATTACGCCGGAGGCGGAGGAAATCATGCTCTCATGGTCGGGCGGGGATGCAAGAAAACTCCTGAATACCCTGGAAGCCGTGGTTTTAACCACCCCTCCGGACCCGGAGGAGGGCATAAGGTTAATTGATGTTGATGCTGTAAGAGAAGCTATGCAAAGACCTGCTGTAAGATACGACAGGGCAGGAGATCAGCATTACGATCTCATCTCGGCTTTTCATAAAAGCCTCCGGGGTAGCGACCCCGACGGAGCGCTTTATTGGCTTGCCAGAATGTTGCATGCAGGCGAAGATCCCCTGTATATAGCCCGACGCATCGTGCAGGCGGCATGTGAAGATGTAAGTCTTGCAGATCCTTTCGCCGTCGTTCAGGCTACAGCGGCCCTTCAGGCTTATCAATTTATGGGAAGCCCGGAAGGAGAACTGGCACTGGCTCAAGCAGCCGTTTACATTGCTCTTGCTCCCAAGAGCAATGCGGTTTACAAAGCGCTGAAAAAGGCCAGGTCGCTAGCTTATCAAACCGGTACGGTGCCGGTACCGTTACATCTCAGGAATGCTCCCACAGATTTTATGAAAAAAATGGGATTTGGCCTCGAATACAAATACCCTCATGACTTTCCCGAAGGTTGGATACCTCAGTGTTACTTGCCTGAAGGTTATGAAGATGCGATCTTCTATGAACCAAAATCGGTGGGATGGGAAGGTAAATGGCGAAATGTGCTTGTAAAGCGCCGGGAGAAGGTCAGACGGATGATAAAAGGGCAAATCAGGAAGGGAGGAAGTATTGATAATGATGAGCGAGCTTAAGTTTGACTGGACCTTTGTGAAAGCTGAGGCAATTGGTAAGGAACACGGCATTGAGGATTCTGAGGTGGAAGAATGGCAGAATAGTTTTGAAAAAGTGCATGATCGCATCACCGATGAGCGAAGGAATGGAAAACTTGGGTTTTGGCAGGTGATAGAGACCTCATCGGCATTATCAGAGGTTCTGAAAGTTAGGGAATATTTCGCCAAAAGAGACCTTGCCAATGTGGTTGTGTTTGGTATAGGCGGCTCGGCCCTTGGCGCGAAGGCATCTTTTCAAGCACTCCGTAGCCCCTTTCACAACCTGCAGGCAAAGCCCCGTCTTTTTGTTGCTGATAATATTGACCCCGAGGAATTTGGGGCGCTTCTTGACTTGCTGGATCTGGAGAGAACTCTGTTCGTAGTTATAAGCAAATCCGGGACAACGGCTGAAACGGTCAGTCAGTTTTTAGTTGCCTACAATTTGATCGTGAAGCAATTTGGAACGGGGCGTTTGAAGGAATTTTTTGTGGTTATTACCGATCCGGGGAAAGGAATTTTACGGCAGTTTTCAAAAAGGGCTGATATTCTGACCTGCACGGTTCCCCCTCGCCTGGGTGGACGATTTTCGGTTCTTTCTCCTGTTGGGCTGCTTCCCCTTTCATTTTTAGGAGTAGATGTAGGGCAACTTGTGGAAGGGGCCAAGTTTATGGCCGAGAAATGCAAATCCGGTGATATTGATGCCAATCCGGCTTATAAAAATGGCTTGTATCACGTGATTGCCGACAGAAAAAAGGGAAAGAAAATTCACGTCTATTGGGCTTATGCTCAAGGGCTTTACGGATTTTCCGACTGGTTACGGCAACTCATTGCGGAGAGTCTTGGCAAGTCCAGGAACGGAGATGCTGTTGGACCGACACCCGTAAAGGCCCTTGGAGTAACGGATCAGCATTCTCAGCTTCAGCTTTACCGTGAGGGCCCTAATGATAAGATTATAACCATTCTTGGCGTGGAACATTGGAGACGGGACGTGACCATAAACACTGATGCCGATATGGAGGATCTATCGTATTTGCAGGGGCATACGCTTGGCGAGCTTTTTCATGCAGAACAGAAAGCCACGGCTTGCGCTTTAGCCGAGGCTTCAAGGCCTAACATTACCTTATGGTTTCCTCGACTGGATGAGTTTACACTGGGGCAGGCTTTTTTTCTGTACGAGCTACAAACCGTTTTTATGGGTTATTTGTATGGGATAAATCCGTTTGACCAGCCTGGGGTAGAGTTGTCCAAGCGGATGACCTACGGTCTTATGGGAAGGCCAGGCTTTGAAGACTTTGCAAATATAGCAAAAGGCTTTTCGAAGAAACTTGCAAATGTTTAGTTTAGTAAGGATGCAGCGTGCTGTGTCCTGATGACTCCTATGGCGGGCGCGTCATGATGCGGCCCACAGAAGATTCGGCGGTGCATAAAAAGGCGGCTGAAAAACAACGAAAAGAGCTTGAAGCTATTAAGCCTTTTAGGCTTGTAAAATACCTGTCAGTGTCCAGTCTTGTGGTAGTGCTGGTAAGCACCGTGGTGATGTCGAGCATTATTGCCAGAGGCGTGAAGAACATTGTTCTGAGGAAGAGTGAGGAGTATGCTTCGCTTGTAGCGGAAAACCTGAATCATCAGGTTTTTTATCAGTTTACGCTTCCAACGCTCATTACTGAAGGCGAAATTCGTTTGAGGAAGAAAAATCAGTATAAAAGGCTTGATCGGGTTGTTCGCAATACCATTCACGGCTTTTCTGTGGAAAAGGTTAATATATACGACAGGCAACAAATTCTCACGTACAGCACAGAGTCGGAGGGGGTAGGGACAAAAGGACATCTCGGTGATGTTTTTCAAAAGGCCCTCGAAGGTGCCACTGTTTCCGTTTTCGAAGGCGGGAGAGCTTTTATCGGTTTTGAATGGCCTTGGGGGAACCGAATTCATCGACTGAAAACCTACATTCCTATGTGGGTTGAACGCCCTATGACCTGGAAAAGGGGAAAAGTTCTAGGGGTTTTTGAAATCATCCAGGATATTTCTTCCGACTATGAAACCATTTTCAGGTTCCAGTGGCTCGTGCTGGGTAGTTTTACAGTCTTTGTGGGAGTGTTGGTAGTTGCTTTGTCTCTTATAGCGAAGCGCGCAGACAGAATAATCGAACGTCGGGCTTTGGAGCGGAAGCGCCTTGAAGAAAAACTCCATAGGGCTGAACACTTGGCTACTCTGGGTGAGATGATAGCGTCTGTGTCTCACGAGATAAAAAATCCTCTGGGAATCATTAAGAGTACGGCTCAATTGATGCGTAACCGTATGTCTGATGAAAAAAACACCAGACTTGCTTCGATAATTGTTGAAGAGGCCGAGCGACTTAACGGTATTGTTGCGGAGTTTCTTGATTTTGCTCGTCCTAAGGAACCCGAGTTTTCAATATGCGACGTTGCCGACGTGCTCAAAAAGGCGTTGCAAACATTCGAGTCGGCCCTAGAAGGAAAAAACATTCGATTGGAGACAGATCTTCGTGGTGGTATAGTGCTGGCCGACCAGATGTTGCTTTATCGAGCTTTTTTTAACCTAATATCCAATGCCTTTCAGGCAATGGAAGAAAAGGGCGGAATACTGAGCGTGAAGACCGATCACATTGGAATTAACGGGACCGGATATCTCGAGGTGACCATTCGTGATACAGGAGTTGGAATTCCCAAAGAAGTTCAAGAAAAGATCTTTCGTCCCTTTTTTACCACTAAGGAACGCGGCACCGGACTTGGCCTTGCCATAGCTAGAACGATTATAGATGAGCACGAAGGCGAGATTTTTGTTGAAAGTGAAGAGGGAAAAGGAACCGTCGTAAGGGTAAGAATACCCGCTTTGAAGAAAGAAGATTAGTTAGTGAGGAAAAGGGGGGATGAAAGGAACCATTCTTGTTGTTGACGATGAACGAAACTACCTGATTATCCTTCAAGAACTGCTTGAAGAGGAAGGTTACGAAGTTTTCACAGCCGACAACGGGCGGGAAGCTCTGAAACTTGCCATGGAAACCGACCTCGACGTGGTAGTAACGGACATGAAAATGCCCGGCATTGACGGTATGAGTTTTCTTGATCAGCTTCATAAAGCAAAACCCGATGTTCCAATAATAATGATGACCGCTTACGGGACCATTGAAAAAGCTGTCGAAGCAATGAAAAAAGGAGCCTTTGACTACATCTGCAAGCCATTCGAGAATGAAGAGTTTCTTGTGGTCGTCCGCAAAGCGCTGGAACATTACCGGCTGGTGTGCCGCAATCGGGAACTCACCCAGGCCCTGGAAGAACGTTATCAGTTTGGGAATCTCATCGGAAAAAGCGCCGTTATGCAGAAACTTTACGACACTATCGAGAAGATAGCTCCTTCAAAAGCGACTGTGCTTATCACTGGCGAATCGGGAACGGGAAAGGAGCTGATAGCCCGGGCCATCCACTTCAACAGTCCAAGGCGGGACAAGGCTTTCGTTTCCATAAACTGTGGAGCCATACCGGAAACTTTGCTGGAAAGTGAACTTTTCGGTCATGAGAAAGGGGCTTTTACAGGGGCGGTTCAGAGGAGAAAAGGGCGGTTTGAAATAGCCCACAGAGGCACTGTGTTCCTTGACGAAGTTAGCGAGATGTCACCGTATTTGCAGGTAAAACTTCTAAGAGTTCTTCAGGAGATGGAGTTCGAAAGGGTAGGAGGAACGGATACAATTCACGTTGACGTCAGGGTAATTGCTGCATCTAATAGAGATTTGAAGGAAGAAATAAAGAAAGGACGTTTTCGGGAAGATCTTTATTACAGGCTTAATGTGGTGCACGTGCACGTTCCGCCGTTGCGAGAGCGAAAGGAAGACATTCCCCTTTTAGTCAGGCATTTTCTTGATAAATATGGCACCGAGAGCGGCATAGAAAATATTAGGATAGCCCGCGACGCCTTGAAGTGTCTCATGGATTACGATTGGCCTGGTAATGTTCGGGAGCTGGAAAATGTAATTGAGCGGGCGGTCGTGCTCTGCTCTGGTAGCGAAATAACCATAAATGATTTGCCACCGGAAGTTAGAATGCCGTTTAAAGAAACAGAAACTGTTGGAATAAGCTTAACTAATGACCGGAAACAGATGCCACTTTTGTCCGAACGTCAAAGGCGGGCGCTGAACTTCATAAAAGAGCACGGCTACATAACCAACAAATATTATGCCGAAATAAACAAAATATCGGCAAGGCAATCCCTGCGTGAGTTGGATGACATGATCGCAAAGGGAGTGCTCGTTCGTATCGGCAAAGGGCGTGGAGCACGCTATGTGCTCAGTGAGTTGGGCTGACAACCGAAAAAAGCCTACTATCGAGTAAAAGCTTACAGCAGTTGGTCCTATCGTTTGGCAAACTGCCTAGAAAGCTTGACGGCACACAGTTCGCCGCACATGGTGCAGGTTTCCTTATCGTATGCCAGGCTGAGGCGCTTTTTTGCCGCTTCCGGATCGATAGCCATAGAAAGGATGCCCTCCCAGTTTAGATCACGTCTGTACTGGGAAATAAGCTTGTCTTTTTCAATGGCGTTCTTAACACCTTTTACTATGTCAGCAGCATGTCCCGCAATGCGGGCGGCTATTACTCCCTGGTAAACATCGTCAGGATTTGGTAGAGAAAGATGTTCTGCTGGAGTTACATAACAAAGAAAATCCGCACCGGCTGCCGCCGCAATGGCTCCCCCAATTGCCGCCGTTATGTGATCGTATCCAGGCGCAATATCTGTTGGCAAAGGACCAAGTAAGTAAAAGGGAGCTCCATCGCAAAGTCGTTTTTCTAGGAGTACGTTTGTTTCAATTTGATTGAGAGGCACATGCCCAGGACCTTCAATAATTACCTGAACGTTTTTCTCTCGCGCCCTCCGTGCAAGTTCGCCCAGGAGAACAAGCTCTTCAATTTGTGGCCGATCGGTGGCATCCAACACCGTCCCTGGCCTCATTCCGTCCCCGAGACTCAACGTGACGTCATGCCTGTAAGCTATTTCTAGCACCGTATCGAATTCAGCATAAAGAGGATTTTCCTTACCGTTATGCTTCATCCAGTTAAGCAATATTGATCCACCGCGGCTCACCGACGGTAAAAGACGGTCGCTTTTTTCCAGCCGCTTCAGTGTTTCAAGAGTCACGCCGCAATGTATGGTTATGTAGTCAATGCCTTCAGAGCACTGTTTTTCTAGATCTTTGAACATTTCATCGACGTCCATTTTGTACAGGGGTATTCTCTTACGATGCAACCTTGTTGCGATTCCGTACACAGGGACGGTACCGACCATAACAGGTGAATGCTCCAGGATTGCTTCCCTAATAGCCTGAAGGTCTCCACCCGTTGACAGGTCCATCACGGAATGTGTTCCCGCCTTAATGGCCGCCTTTAACTTAGCAATCTCGTTTTCGACGGATGCACAAGCCCCGCTACTACCTATATTGGCATTCACTTTAGTAGATAGTCCTGCCCCAATAGCATAAAGTGTTTTTATCTCGTGGTTCTTGTTTTTTGGAAGAACGGCCTTTCCTGCGGCAATTTGTTGCCTGAGAAATTCGGGATCCACACCGTCCGCTTCCGCGGCTTTTCTCATTTCTGGAGAAATGATTCCCTGCTTTGCCATTTCAAGCTGAGTCATTCGCCCGTATTCCCCTCTCTTAATGACCGGTGTTGAAAAGCCCGGCCGTGCACCCTCCGTCGAACACGGGAGCCTGCAAGCCCAAAACCTCCGAACACTCACCAGAGTGAACCACGACACAGACCGCAGTGCTTACCGCTGCTTCCTTCCGGACCTGACGGGGTTCACACCCGTCTGTTACGTGGTGTCCGGTGCGTCCGGAGGCCAGACGGCAGTGCAGGTCACCTCCAATGCCCTCGGGAGGGAATTCAACCCCGCTAAGCGGATTTCGGGTACAGCGCACCGCTAACTCGCCGTCTAGCACGACCGGGTACCAATCCTTTTAATTCCACATTCCTCGAAAGGCAATGGTTTTCTGCAATTCTATTGCTATTTCTTGACTGCTAACTCAGGTGCATGGTATCGGAACCCTAATTTTCAGTACAAAATATGGGGGTTGTGTTTATGGTAAAGAAAAAAAAGATCGAACCACCGGAACGGGATGAAGAACGGGAAGAACTTTCTGATGAAGAAGACATACTGGAATTGGGAGAAGATGACATCGTGGAAGAACCTGAGCCCTTGCCGGTTGGAATTGAAATAGAGGATGATCTGGACGAGTCACTTTTTAAGGATGGTGATAGTTTATCTGATGATGATATTGACCTAGACAAACTGGATGAAGAACTGGGGTTGTCTGACGAAGCTGTAGATACAGAAGGTGTGACCGTTACCGAAGAAGCTGCAAAGGTTGGAGAGTCTGAAGAAGAGGAAAGGGATGTTCTGTCTAGTCAGGATGATATCGATGCATTGTTTGAAGAAGCGAGTCGCGAAGAGGCCATTGAGCAAGTATCTTCAACTGGAATTGTTGAGGAAAGACCTGCTGAGCTGGAGCCGGAGGTTGACGTCGATAAGCTAGTTTCAGATCTGGAGGAAAAAATAGCTGCTCGTATAGAAGAGATTGTTAACGAGCGGTTGCCGGAACTTGTGCTCAAAACGGTCAGAGATGAACTTGAAGCACTTCGCAAGGAATTTGAAGCCAAAATGGAAAGGGGGAATTCATAACCTATGGGGTCAGTTAACTTGCCAAAAGCCTACGATTTTAAGGAAGTTGAGCCGAAATGGTATTCGTTCTGGGAAAAACAGGGCTTTTTTCATGCTGATGTAAACAGTGATAAGCCGTCCTTTTCCATCGTAATTCCGCCACCAAATGTAACCGGCCAACTTCACATGGGCCATGCTCTGAACAACACCCTACAGGATATACTTTGCAGGTATAGAAGATTGAAGGGCTTTGAAGTTCTTTGGGTACCCGGTACAGACCATGCAGGCATAGCCACTCAAAATGTTGTAGAACGCGAGCTTGCAAAAGAAGGCAAAACCAGGCATGAGCTTGGGCGTGAAGCTTTCATCGAACGAGTATGGACGTGGAAGGAAAAGTACGGGAACATTATCATCAACCAGCTTAAGAGGTTGGGTGCTTCGTGCGACTGGGAACGTCAGCGGTTTACCATGGACGAAGGGCTTTCGCGCGCAGTCAGGCAGGTCTTTGTCCGACTTTACAGAGAGGGTCTTATCTACCGCGGTGAGCGCATGATTAATTGGTGTCCTCGATGCCATACTGCCCTGGCCAACATTGAAGTCGAGGGTGAAGAGCGTGAAGGAGCTTTTTACTACATCAAGTATCCACTAGAGGATAATTCTGGTCATGTTGTTGTTGCCACCACAAGGCCGGAAACCATGCTCGGCGATACGGCAGTGGCGGTTCACCCGGAAGACGAGAGATATCGCCATATCGTGGGCAAGTACTGTATTCTTCCCCTTGTTGGACGTAGGATACCGATTATAGCAGATGCTTATGTAGATCGCGAATTCGGAACTGGTGCACTCAAGATCACACCGGCTCACGATTTTAACGATTTTGAAATTGGCCATAAGCACGGACTGGAAGTTGTACAGGTTATCGGGCCGGATGGAAAGATGACCGACGACGCTGGTGATGAATACGTCGGCCTTGACCGCTATGAGTGTCGTCAAAAGATAGTAGAAGATCTCGAGCGAGAGGGCTTTCTGGAAAAAATTGAACCTTACGTGCACAGGGTCGGGCATTGTTATCGCTGCAAGAGCGCCGTTGAACCCATGATTTCCATGCAGTGGTTTGTGAAAACGAAGCCGCTAGCAGAAAAGGCAATTGAAGCGGTCAGAAGAGGTAGAACCCGTATTGTTCCTGAAAAATGGGAAAAAGACTATTTTAACTGGCTTGAAAACATAGAAGACTGGTGCATAAGCAGGCAGATATGGTGGGGGCACAGGATTCCCGCCTGGTATTGCGATTCCTGTGGGGCCATCACGGTAGATGAGAAGGATCCTGATGTTTGTGAATCCTGTGGTTCTTCGCAGATACGCAGGGATCCCGATGTCCTAGATACCTGGTTCAGTTCTGCACTCTGGCCTTTTACTACCCTGGGCTGGCCTGAAGAGACGCCGGAGCTGAAAAGGTTCTACCCTACATCGGTGCTGGTAACAGGCTTTGATATTCTCTTTTTCTGGGTTGCCCGCATGATGATGATGGGAATCCATTTCATGAAAGACGTTCCCTTTTACGATGTTTATGTTCATGCCCTGGTGAGAGATGCCCAGGGACAGAAGATGAGTAAATCCAAGGGTAATGTCATAGATCCCCTTGTGATGATGGAAAATTACGGAACTGACGCCTTCAGGTTTACGCTGGCTGCCTTTGCCGTGCAAGGTCGTGATATAAGGCTTTCAGAAGAGCGGATTGAGGGATATCGCCATTTTGTGAACAAAATCTGGAATGCATCGCGACTGGTTTTGATGAATTTAGATACATCGGAAACGCTCATGGACCTGCCGGAAAAGCCTGAAAACCTTGTGCATAGATGGATTTTGAGCCGACTTCAGAGTGTCGTTGAGGAAGTGGATAAAGCGTTAGAATCTTATCATTTTAACGAGCACGCTGGTGTTCTCTATCAGTTCTTCTGGCACGAGTATTGTGACTGGTACCTGGAAATGATCAAGCCTGATCTTTACGGCGATGATGAGTACAGGAAAAGGCTGGCTCAGGCAGTATCCGCCCGGGTTTTGGAAAAGGTTCTTGTTATGCTTCATCCCATCATGCCTTTCGTCACAGAAGAAATCTGGCAGAAACTTCCTCAGACTCAGGGAAGTATTATGCAGGCTCAGTTCCCACAGGTCGAAGAGAACCGTAAAGATCCCATTGCAGAGACGCAGATGAAGCTTTTGCAGGACGTAATATCGGGCATACGGAACATTCGAGGCGAGATGAATATTGCCCCGGCGGCAAAGGTAAATGTTGTCTGCCGTTATCATGATGAAGAGGATCGAGATTTGTTAATGGAGTACGGCTATCTCATCAGGGATCTTGCAAAGGTTGACGGTCTTGAGATTGTTTCCATTTCTGAAGGGGATAAGCCTAAGGTTGCAGCCGGTGCTGTCACAGAAAAGATTGAAGCCTACGTGCTTTTGGAAGGTGTTCTGGATTTTGAAGCCGAACTCAAGCGTCTGCAAAAAGAAATGGCGAAAATCGAAAAGGAACTGGAGCTTTCTAAGAAGAAACTTCACAATGAAGATTTTCTAAGCAAGGCCCCGAAGGAAATCATAGATAAGGAAAGGGAAAAAGCCGAAAGGCTTACGGCAAAGTTCAAGAAACTGCGAGAGCATTTCGAGCAAATATCCGGTTATGTTGACAGATAGGGGATCATGCTGGATTTCAGATTGTGTGACCTTTTGAAAATGGCACTTCTTGAAGATATCGGTTGCGGTGATGTTACCAGTGAAGCCCTTGTGGGGGAAGATGTCCTGTGTGAGGCCGTTATTCTGGCGAAGCAAGACCTGGTGCTTTCCGGGGTGACGATAATAAAAAGCATTTTTCCCTGTATTGGTGAAGAGGTTGGCTGTAAGGTTTTTTTTCGAGACGGCGACTGGGTAAGCAAGGGATCTGTCATCGCCAGGTACGTTGGAAAGGCTAGAACGATACTCAAGGTTGAACGGGTGCTTTTGAATCTTTTGCAGCGATTTTGCGGTATAGCTACTTACACCCGACTTATGGTGGAAAAATTGAAAGGCACAGATTGCCGTCTGTTGGATACTCGGAAGACTACTCCGCTTTGGAGAATTCTGGAAAAGGAAGCTGTACGGCACGGCGGAGGGAGTAACCACAGGTTTGGTTTGTTTGATGGCGTATTGATAAAGGATAATCACATAGCAGTTGTGGGATCGGTTAGGAAAGCTGTCGAGCTTGCGAGGTCAAAGGTTCATAATTTGCTCAAGGTTGAGGTTGAAGTGTCTAGTATGGACGAGCTTGAAGAAGCGCTGGAAGCCGGTGCCGATATGGTTTTGCTGGACAATTTTGGCATTGATGAGCTAAAGAAGGCGGTCTTACTGTGCAAGGGGAGAGTTTTATGTGAAGCCTCAGGGGGGATTAATCTGAGCAATGTTCGTGAAGTTGCAAGGGTGGGGGTGGATTTTATCAGCTCTGGGGCAATTACTCATTCTGCTCCTGCCGTGGATTTGAGCCTAAAAATAACGGGAAGCTAAGGAGGTTGATTGATGAATTTGATTGATGTTGCTTATGCTATGGGAACTGCAGGTCAGGGAGCGGCGGGTCAAAGTGCAGGAGGGGGATTGGCGGCCTTTATACCCCTTATCTTGATGATTCTTATTTTCTATTTTCTTCTTATTAGACCTCAGCAAAAACGTCAGAAAGAACATCGAATGATGCTGGCAAACCTCAAAAGGGGTGATCATGTGATCACGCAAGGTGGACTCCATGGCACTATTACCGGCTTAACCGATTCGGTGGTTACGTTAGAGATTGCTGACGGGATAAAGGTTAAGGTTCAGAGAGGCTACATAGCCGGTGTGGTTACCCCGGGGAAAGAGAAAGAGGAGTAATCCTTCAGGGAGGCGTGAAGTTGAAAGGTTTGAAATGGCGGTTTTTGTTGGTTGTGGCAGTAGTTGTTGTTTCAATAATATATTTGATTCCCTCCGTTAATCCGTCTCTACCATCCTGGTGGAAGGGGGTGCTACCCAGGGAAAAGCTCCATCTGGGGCTTGACTTGCAAGGGGGTATGCATCTGGTGCTTGAGGTTCAAACTGATGAAGCGGTGCGAAGCACGGCAGACAGGTTTGTTGACGAGATAAAAGACGCCTTCAGGAAGGAGAAGATTCCCTTTTTTGAGGTTAGAAGAAAGGGTTTATGCGACCTCGTTGTTACTTTTCCGAAAGATGTTGATTTGGGCAACCTACACGAGGTTTTGCGCAAAGAATTTCCAACCCTGGTAGAACAGAACAGGGAAATTACAAATAAAGGGGTGAAGCTGGTCTTAACCTTTGATGGTAAAGAGATTGCCCACATAAAAAAGCTTGCGGCGCAGCAGGCTTTGGAAACAATTAGAAACAGGATTGACCAGTTCGGTGTTTCTGAACCGGATATTCGCCCGCAGGGTGAAAATAGAATTTTGGTACAATTGCCAGGTATAAAGGATCCAGACAGGGCAATCAGCGTTATTGGCAAAACGGCTCGGCTGGAATTCAAGCTGGTAGACGAACGAGTGAGCCTTAGGGAAGCCAAGGCCGGTAAGTTACCACCTGGTTCCAAGATATATCCGATGAAACGATTTGATCCGATAACCAAAAGAACTTATCAAACTGAGATCGTTCTGAGGGACCGTACGCTCCTCACCGGTGAGTACATCACAGATGCTAGGGTGAGGATCGATCCCCAGTACAATACACCTTATGTTGCTCTTGAGTTCGATGCTCGTGGTGCAAGAGTTTTTGAGCGGATTACCGGTGAACACGTAAAGGAACGGCTTGCTATAGTGCTGGACGGGGTTGTCTATTCTGCCCCGGTCATTCAGGAACGAATTGCAGGAGGTCGCGCCAGTATTACCGGATCATTCACCATGGAAGAAGCCAGGGACCTAGCTATAGTTTTGCGTGCCGGTGCATTGCCAGCTCCTGTTAAGATTCTTGAAGAAAGAACGGTCGGTCCGTCTCTTGGACGTGATTCGATTCGCAAGGGTATGATTGCTATGCTGGTGGGCGGTGTGCTGGTCGTGTTATTTATGGCGGTCTATTATCAACTGTCCGGGCTGGTCGCCGACGTTGCGCTTATACTCAATATCATTCTCATTATGGCAGGGCTTGCCGCATTTCAAGCCACCTTAACTTTGCCTGGCATCGCCGGTATCATTTTAACGATAGGTATGGCCGTTGACGCCAATGTTTTGATCTTTGAACGCATAAGGGAAGAACTTCGGATCGGAAAAACCCCAAGGGCCGCAATAGACATTGGTTATAGCCGCGCGACTCTTACCATTCTCGACGCCAATATAACAACACTAATTGCCGCAGTTGTTCTCTTTCAGTTCGGCACGGGACCTATAAGAGGGTTTGCGGTAACTCTTTCGATTGGCATTGTTGCCAGCATGTTCACAGCGATTGTGGTAACCCGGTTGTTCTTTGATTATTGGACCTCGACCAGAAGGGTTGCCGAACTCAGTATATAAAGGAGCTATGGAATTATGTTTCAGATAGTCAAGCCTGATGCAAATATTAACTTCGTGGGCAAACGTTACATTGCTATTACCTGTTCGATACTACTAATTATTGCTGGTATCGTCACAATAATCTTACGTGGCGGGTTAAATATGGGCATAGACTTTGCCGGGGGAACGATTATACATATTAAATTCAAAGCCCCGGTTAACATAGACGATATACGCAAAGCTCTAAAGCCGGTTGGAATAGAGAGCAGTGCTATTCAGCAAATTGGTAGCAAATCTGACAACGAGTTTTTAATTCGGTCCAACATTCAAAGTGAAGCGATACAATCTTTGTCGCATCAGGTTCAAGATGCCTTGGCGAAGGAGTTTGGTAAGGGGAAGGCGGAGATACTGCAGGTGGAAATGGTTGGTCCCAAGGTTGGTAGGGATTTACGTCACAAGGCACTTCTCGCAATCTACTATTCGCTGTTGTTTATAGCCATTTACGTTTCTGGACGGTTTGAGCTGAAGTGGGTAACCAGTGGTTCTATAGCGGCAATTCTGATTATAGGGCTCAAACTGCTGGAAGCCCTGGGGGTTGGGTATGTTTATCTGACAATTGGCGCTCTGGTATTGACACTGATACTTTCCTGGTTTTTTCAGCTTTCTTACGCGTTGGCGGCTATTCTTGCGTTGGTGCACGATGTTCTGGTTACGGTAGGAGTATTTGCCCTATTGAACAAGGAATTCAATCTCCAGATAGTTGCGGCGTTGCTAACCATCATAGGATACTCATTGAACGATACAATTATTGTTTTTGATAGAATCAGGGAAAATTTGCGGCGTGAAAAAAAGTATAATTTCAAAGACTTGGTAAACCGAAGCATCAACCAGACCTTGAGCAGGACAATTCTCACGTCGGGAACAACGCTAATAGTTCTGATCACACTATTCTTGTTAGGTGGGACGGTTATACGAGATTTTTCTTTTGCACTTATTATTGGTGTCATGGTCGGGACTTATTCATCCATTTACATTGCCAGTCCCCTGCTTATCTTGTATGAAGACTTCAGAGTTAGAGGGAGAGAGGAGGCTAAGATTCGTGATCGCAATCTTGCGAAGTCGAAAGCCTCTTGACAGAGAAAGCGGTTTTTGTAAACAAATAATTAGGTGCCGGAGTGGTGAAACTGGTAGACGCGCTGGACTCAAAATCCAGTGGGCCTCGTGCCCGTGAGAGTTCGAGTCTCTCCTCCGGCACCAGACAGTAAACAGGGTTGATCAAAAAGCCGTAATCTTTGGGGATTACGGCTTGTTTTTTGTGTAAAAACATATCAATCGGAAGGGATAAATATCATGGCACGGGTTACCATAGAAGATTGCATGAAGCGAATGAATAGCCGTTTTGCCCTGGTTCATCTTGCCGTACGCAGGGTACTTCAGTTAAGAAATGGAGCCAAACCAATGATTGATGCTCCGAAAAACAAGGAAATTGTTGTGGCTCTCAGGGAAATAGCAGCGGGCAAGGTTACCTTGGATAACATTGACGCACTTGAGCAGGAACAAGTGCTCGGATTGATTGATTCGGCTCCTGCTACAGCTGTGGATGAGGAAGCTCTGAAAAAACAGCAGGAAATTAAAGAAGCCTTTGATGAGGCGGCTTCTCGAGTGAGCAACACTATGGAGGATAGCGATTCGGACAACTTGAATGAGTGAGGAGGATGAATGGGAAGATCTCCGGTTTCGGATTACTTGAAGAAGCGGGATTTGTTGAACGATGCAGGGCTTTCTTCCGATGAGGCAAAAAAGATTGGCGAAATGTGCCTTGAGGATGGATTAATTCATGATGCCCTAGAGTTTTTTGGCAAGGCAGGTTATGAGGAGGGACTAAGGCGCATTTTAGAAATGGCTCGTGAGGAAGGCGATTATTTTATTGCCGACGCAGCTTTACGCTTTCTTAAAGAGGACTGGTCTTCAGAGGGGTGGTTGGAACTTGCCAAAAGAGCTGAGGAGCTTCAAAAGTTTGTTTTTGCTTCTCAGGCATACAAGAGAGCCGGTGCTGGCGACGATGCGGCGCGTCTTATGTTTGTTGCCGGCAATGGTGCAGAGAGTGCCAAACTTGACACTAGGTCAAGCCATGCTTAACAGAAAACCTTGGGCATTGGTAATCTGAGTTTGAGGTATGGGGTCATGAGCTCATGAAGCGAGATTATTATGAAGTACTTGGTGTCTCTAGGAACGCCTCGCAGGAAGAGATAAAGAGGGCATACCGTAAGCTGGCTTTTAAATATCATCCTGACAGAAATCCCGGAGACAAAGAGGCCGAGGAGAAGTTCAAGGAAGCGGCGGAAGCTTACGAAGTTCTTCGTGATCCGGAAAAGCGACGGATTTATGACCTGTATGGCCATGGAGGGCTGAAGAGCAGCGGTTACCAAGGCTTCAGGTCGTACCAGGACATTTTTTCAACTTTCAGTGATATTTTTGAAGAATTTTTTGGTTTCGGTTTTGGAGGGCGTGGTAGAACATCGTCTCAACCATCATCTGAGCCAGGCAATGACCTACTATATCGCCTCACGATAAGTTTTGAAGAAGCAGTCCTTGGTGCCGAAAAGGAGATAGAAATCGACACTTTTGTATCCTGTCCCTCGTGTAATGGCTCGGGAGCATCGCCTGGAAGTCACGAAGTCGTGTGCCCTGTTTGTAACGGACATGGACAAGTTTTTCAGACTCACGGTTTCTTTCGCATAGGCACTACTTGTTCTAATTGTAAAGGCAGAGGGCGTGTTCTTCAGTCTCCGTGTTCCACCTGTGGGGGCAGCGGAAGAGTTGAAAAAACCAAGAGAGTCAAGGTTCGCATTCCTCCGGGAGTGGATACAGGAACGCGCTTAAGACTTCGTGGAGAAGGTGAGTGCGGTTACCGTGGTGGTCCTCCGGGAGATCTTTATGTTCAGATCCATGTGGAACCTCACGAAATCTTCGAGCGTGACAGAAATGATCTTTTCATAAGGGTACCGGTTCATTTTGTAGAAGCTATTCTTGGGGCCGAGATCGAAATTCCCACACTAGAAGGAACAGAAAAACTACGTCTTGAACCGGGCACTCAACCTGGGACTGTTATAAGATTGCGAGGCAAGGGTGTTCCGTCCCTGAGGACGGGTGCTCGTGGAGATTTGGTCGTTGAAATAGATGTGAAGCTACCCAAAAAGATATCATCGCGGCAAAAGGAACTATTGAAGGAATTCCTTGAGCTAGAACGTCAGCAGGGACGTAAAAAACCGCGGTGGGCATGGTGGAAAAGAAACGACGGTGAGAAATCAGAGGATGAAAATAGAAGGGTATTTGCCTTTGAAAAATGAGTGGTGTGGTGAGCATGAGGTTCAACTACGGGAATGAGGCACCTAGACAATTTGAAGATTTTAGCGCTACCGCTTTATACTGTCCCAAATGCAAGCAAGCTATGCCAGTTCGTGAAAGGTTGTTATTGATTTTGCCGGATGGCGAACTCTACGAATATTTGTGTCAGAATTGTGGATCATCGGTAGGTACGAAAAAGGTTTCGGGTAGTTCGAGAGTGAGGATAGGGTTATGAGATGATTTATTTAATGTACACACGTGCAGGCTATACCGCATAGGAGATGCGGCATGGATATAGGAATCTGAAGCCCGAGCTAAAGAAAGATGAGTGAGGAGGATTAAGCTTTTCATAGCTATAAAATTTGTGAGCTGTGGGAAACCGGAGGGGCAGAGCTCTGAAGGTGTCAGGCAACATGAGCCGTTACGTCTGACTCCACAGCTCAGGGAAGTAGGTGCTCATTTGATCAGAAACAGAAAGCTGGAGATAGGAAAAAGGTAGCGGTTATGATCGAGGCTATTGATCTGACCAAATTCTATGGTCCCATTCCTGCGATACGGGATGTCAGCTTCACGGTTGCAAGAGGTGAAATTGTTGGATTTCTAGGACCGAACGGCGCTGGAAAATCTACAACCATAAAAATCCTAACCTGTTTTATGCCCCCAACATCCGGTACTGCCCGAATAGATGGCATTGATTGCTTGGAAAACTCACTGGAGGTTCGCCGTAAAATAGGCTATTTGCCCGAGATTGTGCCTCTGTACGCAGAAATGACCGTTCAGAGGTTCCTACGGTTCTGCGCAGAGGCAAAAGGAATACCCCCAAAACAAATAAAAAGGGAAATTGATAGAGTTGTTTCTCTTTGCGGACTGAGTAATGTGGAAAACAGAATAATCGGTCACCTATCTAAGGGATATCGCCAAAGGGTTGGTTTGGCACAGGCGCTGATTGGAAATCCTTCGGTCATTATCTTGGATGAGCCCACCATAGGGCTTGATCCAGCACAGATTGTTGAAATTCGAGAGCTTATAAAATCGCTGGCTGGTAAGCATACTGTTTTTCTCAGCAGTCATATTCTTCCCGAAGTGGCTCAGACGTGCCAGCGTGTTGTTATAATTAACAAAGGTCAGATTGTAGCCACAGACACGCCAGAAAACCTGACGAAACAGCTTCAGAGAACGCGCCAGGTACGGCTTATGTTTGATAGCTCGGTACCTGTGGAGAAAATCCAGGATGTTATGAAAGATATCGATGGGGTGACAGGATTTTCTCCTGCTAATGGAGACGGTAAGACGTGGATTGTGGAAACGGATCCGGACGTTGAGGTAAGGCCTGCACTGGCAAAGGCGGTTGTTGAGAGTGGATTGGGGTTGGTTGAGATGAGGTCGATTGATTTGAGCCTTGAAGAGGTCTTTATGCAGCTTGTTACGGAAGAGGTTGTGCAGGCGGATGAGTCGGAGGTTCAATCATGAGGGGGTTTTGGGCAGTTTACAAGAAGGAGCTGTATTCTTTCTGGTCGTCTCCTATTTTTTACGTGGTTGCTTTCGTTTTTTTCGTGCTTTGTGGGTATTTTTTCTATAGCGATGTGGCCTACTACAGTATGATAAGTTTTCGAGCGATGCAAAATCCCTTTATGGCCGAGCAGCTGAACATTACAAACATGGTTATACGTCCATTTTTTCTGGATTTGAGTATTGTGTTTTTACTTCTGTCTCCGCTCCTCACAATGAAACTATACGCAGAAGAGCGCAAGAGCGGTACAATTGAGCTTCTTCTAACGTATCCAATTTCCGACGGGGCTTTAGTATGGGCAAAGTTTTTCGGTGTGGTTACAATCTTTCTTTTCCTCCTTGTGGGCACGCTTCCTCATTTTCTTATCCTAGAGTATTTGACTGATCCAAACTGGCTTGTGATAGCCGCATGTTACGGTGGAATTCTGCTCATGGGAGCTTCCTTCATATCGCTTGGTTTGTTCACCTCCTCTCTGACCCAAAATCAAATAATTGCAGCAACTCTATCTTTTGGTGCCCTTTTAGGGTTCTGGATCATTTCATGGATGGGTTCCATCGTCCAGAGTACAACCTGGAAGAGGTTTTTTGAATATCTTTCTATTACCCACCATGTGGAACCATTCACAAAAGGGCTGGTTGACGTAAGGCATATAGTTTACTACCTGCTTTTTGTGGCGTTCTTTATTTTCCTCACCAGGCGCAGAATCGACTCATATCGTTGGCACGGCTAAGCCTCGCTAAACACATGAGGAGATGTAAGCATGAGGAAAGAAAAGTACCGAAGGAGGGTTCTGAGTTTTGGTGCTCAGACTATTCTGTCCACCCTTTTGTTCTTGGGGATTCTGGTTTTTATCGCCCTTATTGTTGAGCATCATCCGATCAGATGGGACCTGACCAAGAATAAGGAGCATACCTTGAGTGAAGAGTCTCAGAAAGTGGTGAAGAATCTTAAAGAACCAGTCCACATACTTGCTTTTTTTTCAGCAGGTTCAAGTCAGGATGAAGCAAAAGGTCTTCTGGAAACTTACCATTATTACAACAAAAAAATTACTTACGAGTTCATAGATCCTGATAAAAGACCTGAGCTTGCAAGAAAATATGAAATTCGAACTTACGGAACCTTGGTTCTGGAAGGCTACGGTAAAAAGGAAACCGTCCAAAGTGCTACCGAAGAAGCAATAACAAATGCTCTGTTAAAATTGGGCAGGGCCGAAAAGAAGAAAATATATTTTCTGATTGGACACGGAGAGCACTCCGTCGAAGAGTTCGGAAAGACCGGGTACTCTACAATTAAGTCTGCTTTGGGAAAGGAGAATTACGAGGTTAAAGAACTTAATCTGATGTCCACAAAGGAGGTGCCCGAGGATGCGTCGGTGGTTATCGTGCCGGGGCCGCACAAGAGTTTATTTCCTGAGGAAGTGGAAAGTTTGGACCGTTATATAAAAGCCGGTGGTCGGATTATCGTTATGCTCGATCCCTATCAGGACGGGGGGCTCAAGAAGTGGCTTGCATCTTATGGTGTGGCGATTTACGACGACGTTATCATTGATAAGCTCAGTAGAATATTTGGTGGAAGCTATCTACTTCCCGTTGTTACGCAATATGGATTTCACCCCATCACTAAAGATTTCCGAGTGGCAACCTTTTACCCTGAAGCCAGGTCAGTTCGGGAAGCCAAAGAAAAACCAGATTATGTAGCAATAACAAAACTGGCTATGACATCTCAGGGAGCTTGGGCGGAAATGAACAAACAAATGCTTGATCAGGGGCAGGCCAGTTATGATGAAAAGGAGGATCTCATGGGCCCGGTTCCCGTGGTTCTGCTGGTGAGAGTTGATGTGGACAAGCTTTCAGGACTAGAGGGTAAGCAGGCAAAACAAAATCATAACCGGCAAGCGGAGAAAGATGGTAAGGCGGGTAAAAAGGGTTATCTTGTTGTGATCGGTGATTCCGATTTTATTGATAATACTCACTTCGGCCTTTCAGGAAATGGAGACTTTTTCCTGAACATAGTCCATTATCTTGCGGAAGAACAAAACCTCATAACTATAAAACCTAGGAAGAAAGAAGGACAACCTCTTGTGTTGACGGCCAACCAGATGAGGCTGGTTTTTTGGATCAGTTTGGTTCTTATACCGTTGGTGGTTATTCTAGCCGGAGTTGGCGTATATAGACGCAGGAGGTCCCAGAAATGAGAAGATGGCGTAGGGTTATTATATACTTGGTAGTGTTTATTTTTCTGGGGGGATACTTTTACTACTTTGAGGTTGTAAAGCGACATGAAAGAGAGGAACGGAAGAGGTTGGAGAAGAAGGTGTTTCATTTCGAGCCAGATGGTGCATCAGAAGTTCATCTGGTAAGGCCGAATAGTAAGGAGATTATTATCAAAAAAACCGGAAGTAAATGGATGCTGGAAGAACCGGTGAAGACGGAGGCTGATCAGGCATCTGTCAAAGGATTGGTAAACGTTGTGGCTGACATTGAAGCAAATAAATGGTTGGATATTGAAAAAAGAGAGGCTTTGAAAAATTACGGACTGGATAAACCAGCACTGGAAATCACAGTGATGGTGAATGGCAAAACCTATAGTCTCAGGGTTGGGCAGAAAAACCCTGCTGGAACCGGTTATTATGCCCAAGTAGCTGGGCAAAATCGAGTTTTTCTCATGGACACGGGGCGATGGGGAGTGCTCAATAAGCAATTGTTTGATCTGAGGCGGAAGGAACTTGTTACCTTTGAAGATGAAGATGTTAAGTCGTTGACTATTGGATGGGACAATAGTTCTTCTGTGCAACTTGTTCGTGAGGATGGTGGGTGGAAGTGTGTTGGCAACCCGGGTATGAAAATCAAAAATTCAAAGGTCGAAAATGTCCTTGACCAGATAAGATGGATGAGGGCGAGAAAGTTCCTCAGTTTTGAAAACCCCAATTTGAAAGACTACGGTCTGGACAGGCCGAAAGTTTCTATCGTGGTTGTAACGGGAGATGATAAAAAACATGAGGTTCTATTAGCTGAGCCCAGAAAGGATAATGAAAAGGAAGCAAAAAACTTTCTGGTGGCTTACACGGGTGACCTTCCGTTCGTGGTTTACGTGGATAAAGATATTCTGAATGAAATTCCTAAGTCGCCGAGGGATGTTGAAGATCGATCGGTTTTTGTCTGGAAAGAGGAGGATATTTACAAGATTGCATGGGCGGAGGGAGGCAAATCCTATGAGGTTGTCAAATTGAGTGAGGATAAGTGGGGAATTCGTATTAAAGACGGTGAAAAGCCGAAGGAAATGAAAGAAAGCTGGCGTGTTCGTTCGCTATTTTGGGAATTAGAGGATATCGAATACGACTCTGTTGCTTCGTCGGCATCCAGCCCTCCGTCAAAGCCCGCGATGGAAATCAGCTTCTTTGATAAAACAGGGAAAGAGCTTGGTCGCTGGGTATGGGGAAAACTGCCCGAAGATGGGGAAAAACTGGTGCCGTTGTGGATTACAGAAGGGGGTGAAACTAAAACCGTAAACATAAAAGCAGAGGGTCTAAAGGGAGTAAAGGAGAAAGTTGACAATATTTTGAAAAAATTTGAACAAGAGGATAAAAAAGCTAAAGACAAATATAACCATTAAGCTGGCTATGTAAATTCAGCTTGATTCAGCAAATACCCTGTAATGTGGTTTGTGAAGTGGAAAAAGCTATTTTTCTTCTTTCAGCCTTTGGTCAATCAGTTGGGCCACCTTTTCGCCCGACAAAAGCATACCGCCGAATATAGGACCCATGCGTGGACCTCCAAAAGTGGCGTTAGCCGCCATTCCGGCTACGAAAAGGCCAGGGAATACTTCATGGGTATTATCCAATGTTAGCTTTTCCGCTTCTTCAGACCACATAGATTTTTCGCCTTCAATGTTACCGGATGGTGTCATAAGCTTGCCGGGAACTTTTTTGTGAACAACCTTTACCACCTCTGTATCATGACCAGTAGCGTCAACAATATACCTGGCTCGCACGGCGAGTGGGTCGACATGTAAACCCGCTATTTCCACAGCACTCCAGATTATTACCAGCCCTATGACCCTGTTTGGCCGCATGATAACATCTTCAACCGTTATACAATTCAATATCGTTGCCCCCGCCTGAACTGCAGAAGCTGCTAACACAGTGGCTGTTTCAATGGCATCGGCCGTGAAATAGTTATCTTCGAATCTCGTAACCCTGATTCCAAAATCTTCAAGTATTCGTTTCGCATCGGCCTGAACAACTATTTCGTTAAAGAGCATTCCCCCGCCCCAGATTCCGCCACCTATGCTCAACTTTCTTTCGAATATAGCCGTCTTGTAGCCTTTACTTGCCAGGTGGGCCGCCGCCACGAGTCCGGACGGACCTCCGCCCACAATTGCAACGTCAAGTTCGAGATTATCGGATAACTTTTTGAAAAATCTGTCAACGATTGCTCTTGTTATTGTAACTTCGTTCAATTCTGGCATTTCTTGAGTCCTTTCTTTTTTGCGATACATTACTCCTAAAGAACGACCTTCACAAAAGCATCAACAATCATGATAAATATGGCAAATGTAAGGGCACCTATCAACTGCAAAATACTTTTAGAAGGGATAGGATAGAAGGAAACCGGGAGGTCCTCACGATATCCGCGAGCCCATATTGCGTCCGCAATTGTTTCTGTCTGCCTTAAAACTCTGGTGACGAAAGGAACAATACACCAGCGGAAAAAACACAGCGGATTTCGCCTTCTTCCACACCGAAGATAAAGCGCTTCCTGAATGCTGGAATATTCGCCAAGTAAAATGGGTATAAACCTCAAAACTAGCGTAATCATGAGACTTATGCGATGGTTCCAGCTAAGGGGTAGAAATCGCAGGTAGTATGTTAGAGCCATAACGGTATCGGAGGGTCTGGTGGTAGCGGTAAGAAGCATAGCAGAAAAGATCATTAGGACAATTTTCCAGCATAACAGTGCCGACGGAGCTATCTGATACAGGTTTATGTACACATGTTCCCAACCATCTATTTCGATGATGTTCATAACGAATATTACCGCTAGGAACAAAGACCAGGTCGGAGGTATTACCAGGTTCTTCCTTAGGTTGGGAGAATGTCTAAGGGTTACAGCGGTAAAAAAGACCGACATTAAAAACGCGCCATAGTAACCTGTCAACAGAATCGCCATGTTCAAGGGAATGAAGGCTGCCCATTTGCATCGAGCGTCCCAAGTATAGAGAAATCCCTTTTCACATGGAATATAATGAAAACTCAGATTGCTAGCCATTCTGGGGGTTTCGTCCCGAAAATTGCATAACAAGGAGGCCGAACGCCATAGCTTGCAAGTGAAGAATATATTGTTTCAGGGGTATTACTTTCCATTTTCAATTCACCGCCGTAAAGCACCAGTATTTTATCAATATGAGGTGCCAACATTTCAACTTCGTGTGACGCAACAACGATTGTGTACCCCTGAGTTCGCATGCTCAGAATGCAGCGAAGTATAGATTTGGCTGCAGGAAAATCAAGGTTTGCGAACGGCTCGTCTAGCAGAATAATTTGTGGCTTCATTGCTAGCACGGAGGCTATAGATAACCGTTTTTTTTCTCCCCCTGATAGGAGGTGACAGTTTTTACGATTCATGTGTGATAGATTGCAAAAGGAAAGGGCTTCATTGACACGTTTTTGTATCTCATCCTGCGGAAGGCCTAAGTATCGCGGTCCCAGGGCAACGTCTTCTTCCACCGTTTCTCCCAAAATCTGGTGTTCGGGATTCTGAAAAACCAATCCCGCCAGTTTTCGCGGATCACGAATTTCCGAGTGGAGATCCTTTCCCTCAAGGAGGACTCTTCCCTTTGTTGGATGGTGTAACCCTGCAAGAACTTTGAGGAGGGACGATTTACCGCTGCCGTTGGGGCCACAAATAAGGACTAATTTCCCCTTGGGAATTGAGAAGCTTATATTTTTGATAGCTTTTGTCCCGTTGTTATACTCTAAGGTTAATTTCTCAACGATGACCATGACTTAATGAACGCCCGACGTGGATACATAAGGTCTTATCTTATAAGCCACCAAAACTGCCCCGACTATTTTAATAGCATCTCCCAGGAGAAAGGGGAAAAAACCTACACTCAGCGTCTTTGCCCAGCTCATTTTGCTAACAATATGAAGCCAGATTAAACCGGGTACGTATATCGCCAGTCCACCGCAGATTGCAGCAGCGGTGCTGCTTATAATATCTTTACCGAAGGGCTTTAGGCGACTGATAATGCCCGTCAACCAAGCTCCGACTAGGAAACCAAAAAGATAGCCGCCCGTCGGACCGACAATATGAGCCAACCCGCTCTTTCCGCCGGCAAAGACAGGAAAACCCGCAATTCCAAGCAGCAGGTATAAGATGACGCTTAGCCCGCCATAGAGTGGCCCCAACGCAAGCCCTGCCAGCAGTACAAAAAGGTTGTTCAAAACAATTGGCACAGGACCGATAGGTATGTAAATATACCCTCCTATGCTCATTAGGGCTGCAAACAGAGAAGCTAACACCATTTCCTTAATACGCATGTAGAATCTCCTTGTTTCCCTTGTAAACACACAAGCGTAAAGCGGTTTACAACTCGTCTGAATGATTGTCAAGTTATGGGGAGCCTGTTCGAAAAAACGGATTAGAAGGATGGCAGCGGGTGTATTTTATGCGCAATTGAGGCGGGCATAGAGGGGTCTGGTATCTTTGCGGAGGTAAAAAAACAGAAGGAAAAGAAG